>Ga0351905_1018_pt1 | contig 47675 bp, 40 predicted proteins | sample BONcelHT113001E4_FD_205822 | JGI IMG/M metagenome (GOLD analysis project Ga0351905, IMG submission 205822) | Enriched cells from coal bed in the Powder River Basin, Montana, United States - BONCAT cells T11 rep1 HSBNCT.T11.300.1.E4 ... | reverse complement strand
CGAACCTCGATCCTCGAACTTTGAACTTTGAACTTTGAACTTTGAACCTCGAACCTCGAACCTCAAACTGAGATTCTATGCCCGAACAGGAACCCATCACACATCCCGATATCCTCTTGACCCGCCTGGATGATCTCATCAACTGGGGGCGGGCCAATTCCCTCTGGCCGATGTTCTTCGGCCTGTCCTGCTGTTTCGTTGAAATGATGACCTCTTTTACTTCCCGGTACGATATCTCCCGCTTCGGCGCCGAAGTCCTGCGCGGCACCCCGCGCGAGGCCGACCTGATGGTGATAGCGGGCACGGTTTTCAAGAAGATGGCACCGTCGGTGTTGCGTCTTTATGAACAGATGGCCGAGCCCCGCTGGGTTATCTCCATGGGCAGCTGCGCGAATTCCGGCGGCATGTATGATGTGTACAGTGTGGTCCAGGGTGTTAATCAGATCCTGCCGGTGGATGTCTATGTGCCCGGCTGTCCGCCCCGTCCGGAGGCCTTCCTCCAGGGTTTGATGCAGCTTCAGGAAAAGATCCGTCGTGAGGAACGTCCGGCACGTTCGGTGTTTCATCTTGGTGGTGGGACCCAGGGGACCACCGCTCCGGTACTCACGGACGGGGAAAGCAAGTCACGGGATACGCGCGGTCCGGGCATGGAAGCGGTCGCCATCCGCGGGGCTTCGGTGACACATCCGAAGTTCTGGATGCCCAGATCAGATGAGATGTGGCGCCCTCCCGCCTCCCGGCAGCCATTTCCGCCCTTCGGTCTCGAGGGTGAGCTGGAGGAGGCCTTCAATGGCCGGGTGAGCGAGGATGTTCGTGCCACCGACATGCCCACCTACCGGGTGCCCCCCGACCTGGTGCCGGAGGTGCTGAACTACCTGAAAAATCGTAACGGCACGTCCTTCGGCCGGTTGGAGGACATTGCCGCCGTTGATGATTCCCTCCGCCGTCAGCGGGGAGAGTACAAGGATTTCACCCTCAATTACCACCTCCTTTCCTTTGATGTTCCCGGTCACCTGCGGATCAAGACCGAACTCGAGGGCAGCTACCCCGAACTACCCACGGTAACGGACATCTGGCCGTCAGCATCCTGGTATGAGCGGGAGGTGTTCGACATGTTCGGCATCCGTTTTTCCGGGCACCGGGATCTTCGCCGCATTCTGATGCCCCACGATTGGGAAGGGCATCCCCTGCGCAAGGAGCATCCTTTCCGCGCCACCGAGATGGCTCCCTATACGACGGAGGATGCCCGCCGTCACCAGCCGCTGCCGGCGGAGGATTTCTTCGACCGGGTTGACGAAGAGACCCTGATCCTCAACCTGGGTCCCCAGCATCCCGGTACGCACGGAATTCTCCGGGTGGTTCTCAAATTGGATGGCGAACAGGTGGTCGACGTGGACACCGATATCGGCTACCATCACCGCGGCGCGGAAAAGATGGGGGAGCGACAGTCGTGGAATCAGTTCCTGCCGTACACGGACCGTATCGATTATCTGGCCGGGGTGCAGAATAATCTTGCCTATGTCGGTTCGGTGGAGAAACTGTGCAGCATAACCGTTCCGGAGCGGGCGGTCGTTATCCGGGTGATGCTCTCCGAGCTGTTTCGCATCGCCAGCCACCTGGTCTGGCTCGGCACCTTTGCCGCCGACCTGGGAGCCATGACCCCGGTTTTTTACACCTTCACCGACCGGGAGAAAATCTTCGACATCATCGAGATGATCACCGGCGGACGCATGCACCCGGCCTGGTTCCGCATCGGCGGCGTTGCCGACGATCTTCCCGAAGGCTGGGAAGGGCCGGTTCGCGAGTTCCTCCGCTGGATGCCGGGCCGACTCGCGGAATACGAAGGGCTGCTGAGCAATAACCCGATTTTCACCGCCCGGTTGAAGGGCGTCGGCGTTATCTCGCGGGAAGAGGCAATGGGCTGGGGGATGTCCGGACCAAACCTGCGTGCCTGCGGTTTCGAGTGGGATCTGCGGAAGAAAATTCCCTATGGCGGTTATGAGGCCTTCGACTTCGAGGTGGCGGTTGCCGAGGGGGGAGACTGCTACGCCCGCTACCTGGTACGGATCGAAGAGATAAAGCAGTCGCTCAGGATTGTGGCGCAGGCAGTGGCGAACATGCCGGACGGTCGCTGGATCACCGACGACTACCGTTATGTCCTGCCAAAGAAGAAAGATGCGCTTCAGGACATCGAGTCCCTGATCCACCACTTTGTCAATGCAACTCGGGGAATGGCCCCGCCGAACGGGGAGACGTACTCCTCCATCGAGGCGCCGAAGGGTGAGTACGGGTATTTCGTCGTATCCGATGGGCTCAATGTGCCGTACCGCGTTCGTATCCGTACCCCGAGCTTTGCTCATATGCAGGTGCTGCCGCAGCTGAGCCGAGGGGGGCTGGTGGCGGACCTGCTGGCGGTGCTGGGGTCGATAGACTTCGTGCTGGCGGACCTGGACCGCTAGCGGTCCACCTGTCGAAAAAGGACCCATGATCATCTTTCTCTGGACGCTTTCCATTATTCTCGTGCTGGCCGGAATTGCCGGCACGATCCTGCCGGTGCTGCCCGGCGTACCGCTGGTGTTCTTCGGACTGGTTACGGCGGCCTGGATTGACGATTTTCAGCGGGTCGGCTGGGGTGTGCTGGCTTTCCTGGCCGTGGTGACCGTCCTTTCCCAGGTTATCGATCTGCTGGCGACAGCCAAGGGGGCGCAGAGGCTGGGGGCGGGGCGATCCGCCCTCCTGGGCGCGACTGTCGGCTTGGTGGTCGGCCTGTTTTTCGGGCTTCCCGGTCTGATTGTTGGCCCGTTTTCAGGTGCCTTTCTCGGCGAGTACCTGGTCAAGGGGAATATCCTGCAGTCGGGAAAAGCAGGTTTCGGCACCTGGCTCGGCCTTCTCTGCGGGGTGGTTTTGAAACTTGTCGTGGTTGTTGCCATGGTGGGGGTATTCATTGCCGCCTACTTTCTCTGAAAAGGATTGTTCATGATTCCCGAATCACTGAAAAATGAACTGAAGGACCGGGTTGCCGAAGCGGTCACCAATCGTGAGGCGGCCGTGGACGTGATGAAGGAGTTGCAGCGCCACTGTGGCTGGCTGACCGACGAAGCGGTGGTCGCGGCGGCGGAGATCCTGGGACTTTCGGCTCTACAGGTGGAGGAGTTGGCCACTTTCTACGAGATGATCTTTCGACGACCGGTGGGAAAGCGGGTGATCCAGTTGTGTGATTCCATTTCCTGCTGGAGCTGTGGCTGCGACGCCATCCTGGACTACCTGAAGGAGCGCCTTGCGATAGAGCCGGGTGGTACTACTGTGGATGGCTGCTTTACCCTTGTTCCCTGTGCCTGCCTGGGAAACTGCGGTGAAGGGCCGACCATGATGATTGGCGATACCCTGTATGGTCAGTTGACGAAGGAGCGGGTGGATGAGATTCTGGAGCGAGAGCAAAAGGCCTTAGTGCCTGGTTCCCCTGCAAAATAACGTTGCAAGAATTCCCTCCCCCCTGACGGGTATCGAGAACGGAGTCAAGGATTACAGGTGTTCGGGGACATGGGTAACAGATCCTGAGAACATACAACTAAGAATCATCGAGCCGAAATGGAACAAATCCTTTTACCACCGAACAGACCGGACACACCGGTATCCTTTGCCGACTATTGTGCGGCAGGAGGCTTCGAGGCCTTGAAGCGCGCCCTGCGTGAACTTGCGCCCCTTGACGTGCAGCAGTTGGTCATCGACTCCGGGCTGCGCGGCAGGGGGGGGGGCCGGGTTTCCGACCGGCAAGAAGTGGTCCTTCGTGCCGCGCGACCTGCCGGGGCCCCGCCATCTGATCTGCAACAGCGACGAGATGGAGCCGGGAACCTACAAGGACCGGGTCCTGCTCGAGCATAATCCGTGGCTGCTGGTGGAAGGGCTGATCCTGGCGGCCTATGTTCTTGGCGTCCATCATGCCTTCATCTTCATTCGCCGGGGCTACGAAACCCCGGCGGAAAATCTGCGGCGGGCCCTTGCCGAGGCGGAACGGGCCGGATTTCTTGGTGATGCGATCCTCGGCAGCGAGTTTTCCCTGAAGATCGATCTCCATGTTTCAGCGGGCCGCTATATCTGCGGTGAGGAAACCGCCCTGATGAACGCCCTCGAGGGTAAGCGGGCCAATCCGCGGAGCAAGCCGCCTTTTCCGGCGATCAAGGGTCTCTGGGGTGGGCCGACGGTGGTCAACAACGTGGAAACCCTGTCCAACATTCCAGCCATCGTCCGGAACGGACCGGAGTGGTTCCGGGGGCTGGCCGCCATTCCCGAAGCTGCCGGCAACAAGCTTTTCTGTTTCAGCGGCCATGTGCGTAACAGGATCTGTGTTGAGCTTCCCCTCGGTATAACCCTTGGGGAGATGCTGGACGGACCGGCTGGCGGCATGGACCCGGGACGAAAATTCAAGGCTTGCATACCGGGCGGCGCCTCAACCCCCTTCTTCACGCCACAGCACCTTTCGGTTCCGATGGAATTCGACAATGTCGCCAAGGCCGGTTCGCGTCTTGGTACCGGCGCCGTCATTTTTTTCGATGAGCGGACCTGTATGGTTGCCGCCACCCGTAACCTGATCAATTTTTATGCACGGGAATCCTGCGGCTGGTGTACCCCCTGCCGGGAGGGGCTCCCCTTTGTGCTGGAAGTGCTGACACGGATCGAGCACGGGTTGGGTGAAGCGGAGGATATTGAAATTCTCCGGCAGCATGTGAAGTTTCTGAGCTTCTCCTTTTGCCCGCTGGCGCCGGGGGCCATGGGTCCGGTCGATGGGCTGCTGCGACACTTTGAAGAAGAGATTCGTGAGCATATCGTAAAAAGGTGCTGTCCTTTCAGGAAATAATCAGGATTTCAGCATCTCGCAAAATTCGGTGATTGTAAGGAGAGGTTTCATGTCCAAGGAAGAACAAACGGGGTACCGTTTCAAATGGAAAGATCTGGGAGATATTGCCCTGGGTCGACCGAATCTGGGCGATACGACCAAGGTGGCGGTCTACCGACTGATGCAGTATACCCTGCGGGATGTACTTGCCACCCGCTATGGCCAGGAAGCTGCCAGCGATATCCTGCGGGAGGCCGGGAAGCTGGCCGGGACCGAATTTTGCAAAAACACGCTCAATACGAAACTCGATTTTAACGGTTTCATCGCCGAGCTTCAGGATCAGCTCAGGATGCTCAATGTCGGCATTCTTCGGGTCGAGAAGGCTGACCTGGAAAATCTGGAAATGGTGATGACGGTATCCGAAGACCTGGATTGCTCCGGATTGCCGGTTTTCGACGAAACTGTTTGCGAATACGATGAAGGTTTCATCGCCGGTGTTCTCCAGGTATATACCGGCAAGGCGTTTCATGTCCGGGAAGTTGACTGCTGGGCAAGTGGAGAGAGAACCTGTCGTTTCGATGCAAAACCGGTTAGAGAAAGGTCCCAATGAACGAAAATGAACGGTGTTTGCTTCGAGAGTTGACCGATCAGGTGGCGCGTGCGGTGCGTGGTGAATTTACCGTGCAGACCATGTCCGGCTCAGGAGGGGTCGAGATTGATGCCCTGGCCGAGACCGTCTCGAAATTGGTCGTGGAACTGAAGGAGGCCGAGGAATTTATCTCCGCCCTTTCACTGGGAAGGCTCGAGGTGGATCCACCCCCGCGCAATCACCTGATATCCTCCTTCAAGCAGCTCCAATCCAATCTCCGTCACCTGACCTGGCAGACCCAGCAGATTGCGGCCGGAGACCTCAACCAGCGGGTCGATTTCCTCGGCGATTTCTCTGTTGCCTTTAATTCCCTGATCGCCTCCCTGCGAGAGAAGCGGATCGCCGAAGACCGGCTTCGCTATGTGAGCAATCACGATCCCCTGACTGATCTGTACAACCGGAGCTACTTCACGGAAGAGATGGAACGCATCGAGCGGGGGCGACGTTTTCCGGTCAGTATCATGCTGGCGGATCTGGACGGGCTGAAAAGAGTCAATGATACCCTGGGACATGCGGTCGGTGACCGTCTGATCCATCAGGCCGCCCAGGTGATCCGCCATGCGGTGCGTGGCGATGACGTGGTGGCACGGATCGGGGGAGACGAATTCGCAATCATCCTGCCCGGCACCGATACTGCTACGGCATGTGAAGTGCGGGACCGGATCCGCAAGAGCGAGGAGATGTTCAACCTGGAATGCAGTAACTATGTGATCGGTATTTCCATCGGCATTGCCACCGCCGAGCTTGGTGGCTCGCTGACCGAAGCCCTGCGGCTTGCGGATAAAAAAATGTATGAAGACAAGTTTGCCAGAAAACAGGCGGGCGGACCAGGCCGTCGGGAGGATGAGTAACGGTTCTATGCCGAAACTGATCATCGATACAATTGAGATAGATGCCCCTGCCGGCACCCTTATTCTGGAGGCGGCCCGTAGTGCGGGGATCATGATTCCCCATTTCTGCTACCATCCTGCTCTGGGAAATGCGGGCGCCTGCCGTGTCTGTGCCGTGAAGATTCTCGAAGGCCCGATCAAGGGCATCCAGATGTCATGCATGACCCCGGTCCAGGAAGGCATGGTGGTTTCCACCACCGATGACGATGCTGTGGCCATGCGGCGGCACGTCATCGAGTGGCTGATGATCAACCATCCCCATGACTGCCCGGTCTGCGACGAGGGGGGCGAGTGCCTTCTTCAGGATTACACCATTGCCGCCGGACACGGGATTCGTCGTTACCAGGGGAAGAAGCGTACCCATACCAATCAGTACCTGGGCGAGCATATTCAGCATGAGATGAACCGCTGTATCCAGTGCTACCGCTGTGTGCGATTCTATCAGGACTTTGCCGGTGGCACCGACCTGGGGGTCATGGGCAGGGCTGCGATGGTCTATTACGGCAGGTTCTGCGAGGGAAAGCTGGAATCCCCCTTTTCCGGTAATCTGCCGGATCTCTGTCCCACCGGGGTCTATACCGACAAAAGCGCCCGTTTCCGTGCCCGCTACTGGGACTACGATATGGCCCCTTCGGTCTGCCCGCACTGCTCACTAGGCTGCGCCACCATTCCTGCGGCACGTTATCGCGAGCTGCTGAAGATCATGGCGCGGAGAAATGACGCGGTGAACGGCTGGTTTCTTTGTGACAAAGGGCGTTTCGCCGAGCATGGCGTAAACAGTCCGGAGCGGCCCAGAACGCCGCTGCTGGATGGCCGGGAAACTTCGTGGGAAGAGGCGCTGGCGGCGCTTGCGGCGCGGATCGGCGAGTTCCGCGAGGTCCACGGTTCCGGAGCCCTTGCCGTGGTCGGCTCAGCCCGCCTTGCCCTGGAGGGGAACCTCCATGCGGCCTTGTTTGCCGAGTTCCTCGCGGCCGGCGCCCTCTGCTATTTCGTTGACCAAGAAGAGGCTGCGGCTACGACCGCAGCCGTCTCGCTCCTGACCAGGGACACGGCCGTTTCCACCGCGGAGGTGGAACATGCCGACTGCATAGCCATTATCCAGTGTGACCTGCGTGAAGAGGGGCCGATGATGCTCCTGGCGGTGCGACAGGCACAGCGGCGCGGAGCGGAAATCTTTCTTGTGGGAGCTGACTGTCCGCAGGAGCAGGCAGAATCGGTTTCGCTGGCGACGACCCGGGTGCCGTCTCTTGCCGACATCTCCATTGCCGGTTACACCAATCCGGTTGTCATTTGTGCACCATCCAGTTCCGGAACGGAGGAATTTGCGGAGGCGGTGCGTTCCGGCGCAAAGCCGGTTTTCCTCCTTTCCGGGCCGAATGCCTTTGCTGCGGCACTGCTGACCCGGGAGCACCGGGCCGTGTCGCTTGCCGAAGCGATCGGGTCGGGAAAAATCAGGGGAATTGTTGCCTTTGAGGCAGATATCCCGGAAGAGCTCCTGTCCGGTATCTCACTGCTTGCGATTGCGGATCGGTTCCCGTCCGAAGCAATGAAGAAAAGTGCTGTCTTCCTGCCGACCACCGCCTGGGTGGAGATGGACGGCACCTTCATCAATAACGAGGGCCGGGCGCAGCGCTTCCGCAAGGTCATGAATCCGGGGCTGCCGATCAAGGGGCTCGACCCGGCACTCCATCCCCCGCGGGTGCACCGGAAGGATGCCCCCGGAGGAGAACCTCGTCCGGCCTGGCGAATCATCGCCGAACTGGCGGAGCGCTTGGGAGCGGAGCGGGTCGCGGAGCCGCTGTCCGGACGTTGGGAGTTTCTTCGGAATCTGGACCCGGAAGGCGAGGGGCAGCGAATTTTGTAGTAGGGCAACCCCCTGTGGTTGCCCTTGATTTGGGCAGGCACAGGGGCCTGCCCCTACTTGCGATTATTTTGAACATACGTACTGTAAATACCAGCTAACCGATTCGAGTTACGAAATGCCCTCTGATACGCTCGACATACTGCTGTTGCTTGCCAAGCTTACGGTCCTCTATGGTGTGGTGATGACCGCGGCCGCCTATCTGGTCCTGGCCGAGCGACGGATTCTTGCCTGGATTCAGGATCGCAAGGGGCCGAATCGGGTCGGCCCTCTGGGACTCCTGCAGCCCTTGGCCGATGTTATCAAGATGCTGACCAAGGAGGATGTTTGTCCCGATGGGGCAGATCGGTGGCTTTTTTATCTGGCACCTGCAATGGCGGCCATCCCGGCGATCCTGACCTTTGCCGTGATTCCTTTCGGGCCCCCGTTGACCCTGTTCGGCCGGGACATAGCACTTCAGGTGGTGGACCTGAATATCGGCCTGTTGTTCTTCCTGGCCCTTTCCTCCATCGCGGTTTACGGGGTTGCCCTGGGAGGCTGGGCGTCCAATTCCAAATATGCCCTTCTCGGGAGTATCCGGGGGCTTGCCCAGCTGATTTCCTATGAGCTGTCCATGGCTCTTTCCCTGGTCCCGGTTGTTATGCTGGCCCACTCATTCCGTCTCGGGGACATTGTTGCCGCCCAGGCTGCGGTCCCTTTCATTGTCTACCAGCCCCTGGCGTTCCTTATTTTCCTGATTAGTATCGCGGCCGAATGCAAAAGAGTGCCGTTTGATCTGCCTGAAGCGGAGAGCGAGCTTATTGCCGGATACCATGCCGAATATTCGGGGATGCGTTTCGGCCTGTTTTTCGTCGGGGAGTATATAAATATGCTCGTGCTCGGAGGGTTGGCCGCAACCTTTTTCCTTGGCGGCTGGCATGGTCCCTGGCTGCCGCCGCCGGTCTGGTTTGCCCTCAAGGTCCTCGGTTTTGCCTTCCTCTTTATCTGGATGCGCGGCACCCTTCCGCGGCTTCGCTACGACCAGTTGATGCATCTTGGCTGGAAAGTTCTCACCCCGCTGGCGCTGTTGAATATTCTTGCTACCGGCTGGTTCATAATGGTGTTATAGTATCGTAAAAGTTTTTTCGGCTTCGTTTGGCAAGGCACAGAACATGGCAGGACACTTTACCAAAAGGAGGAAGTGTTATGACTGAGAATGTGAATGCAGCAGACAGGCACGGCCACACTCCGCTGATCGAGGCGGCCAAGACAGGAGATGGCGAAGCGGTCAGCGACCTCATCCGCCGGGGCGCGGATGTCGATGCACGGAGCAACAAAGGGAAGTCGGCGCTTCATTATGCCGCGGCCAACGGTCACGCGGAGGTGATCAAGACACTTCTGGACAGCGGGTGCGCGGTGGACGCCCGCGATCGTGATGGCCACACGCCCCTGATGTTCGCGTCGAATTATGGCTGCAACGAATGTATCAACTACCTGGTGGATTACGGTGCCGACCCGAACGCCAAGACCCTGAGCGGCAATACCGCTCTCACGTATGCCGAAACCAATAATCATCCGGACACACTTGCGCTGCTTGTCAAACTCCAGCGAGCCAAACAGGCGGTATAAGAGATGATCGGGGCGCGTCAGCGCCCCTGTGTATTTCCGGCAATGGAAAACAACCCTCTACGGTACCTGGAACAGAGATAGCAATGTCCCTATTGTCTGACATAATGGCGATTGGCACCGGTTTCTGGACGACCTTCCGCCACCTCGGGCGACGACCGGTAACGATCCAGTATCCAGAAGAGAAGCGCATCCCCTTTCCCCGCTATCGGGCAAGGATCGTTCTCACCCGCGATCCTGACGGTGAGGAGCGGTGCGTGGCCTGTTATCTCTGTTCCGCCGCCTGTCCCGTTGACTGCATTTCCATGCAGTCCGCTGAGAGGTCGAATGGCCGTCGCTATGCGGCCTGGTTCCGGATCAATTTCTCCCGCTGTATCTTTTGCGGTCTCTGCGCCGAGGCGTGCCCGACCATGGCAATCCAGATGACACCCGATTTCGAGATGTGCAAACGGGACATCATGGACCTGGTCTATGAAAAAGAAGACCTGCTCATCGATGGCTGCGGGAAGGATCCGGAGTATAACTTTTACCGCCACAGTGGTATCGGCGTGGTAAATCCCCGCGGCGGCAATCCGGATGAGGAAGCCCCGGTTGATGTGAGAGGGTTGCTGCCGTAAAGGAGCGAGGAGCGAGGAAAAAGGCGAGGATCGAGGAAAAAGGCGAGGATCGAGGAAAAAGGCGAGGATCGAGGATTGAGGTCCGAGGTACGAGGATAAAGGAGCGAGGCGCGAGGATAAATGCGCAGAACAGGCATAACTCGTCAATGGACAATAGGCGAAGCAAAGTGACAATTTAGTTGCGACGAGTGACAGCCTCATTCATTTTTGTAGAGTTTTTCCCTCGGACCTCGATCCTCAATCCTCGAACCTCTAGTCTCGAACCTCGATCCTCGCCTGACTTTATTATGGAACAGATCGTTTTCTACATACTGGCGGCCATTGTGGTGATTGCGACTCTTTTTGCCGTGACCGAGCGCCACCCGGTTCATGCCATCATCTATCTGGCCAGCTCATTTTTCGGTCTGGCGGCGATCTTTTATCTGCTGCTGGCGCCCCTGGCTGCGGTCTTCGAGGTTATCATCTACGCCGGTGCCATCATGGTGCTGTTCCTGTTCGTCATCATGATGCTGGACCTCGGCCACCCCGAAAAGGTGAAAAGACCCGCTTTCCGCGACTGGTGGCCGGTACTGCTGGTGAGCCTGGTGATTCTCGCTTCTTTTGCCGTTCTGACAGCCATGCCGTATTCCGGCACTCCTGCCGTTCCGGCGCACATTGACATCAGGGGTTTTGCCGTTGTTCTGTTCCGGAATTACGGTGTTGCGGTCGAGATTATCTCTCTGCAACTGTTGTTTGCCCTGGTCGGTGCACTCTATCTGGGGAGGCGCAGATGATCGTTCCCCTTTCCCATGTTCTGATCCTGGCGGGAATTCTTTTTTCACTCGGGCTGGTGTGTCTCCTTGTCTGGCGAGCAAACCTGATCATGATGCTGATCGGCATTGAGATCATGCTCAACGCGGCGATCCTGGCATTTGTGGGTGGTTCGGCAGCCTGGGGAAACGCGGACGGCCAGGTTTTTGCCCTGTTCATCATCGCCATGACTTCGGCCGAGGTTTCACTGGCCCTGGCCCTTGTGGTCTACCTCCATCGTCGGAAGAAGACGGTTGATTCCGATGAGTTCCACGAACTGGGGGAATAGCATGAACCTGTTTCTGCCCCTGATACCGATTCTGCCGATTCTGGCGGGCACTTTCATCGCCCTGGCGGGCATGCGACTTCCCCGTCGCATCAGCAGTCTGGTAGCCAGCGGCGCGGTTGCCGGTTCTTTTGTCGCCTCCCTCTGCGCCTTTTTCCAGTACCGTTCCCCTGCTTCTCTCGATCTGTTCCGCTGGTTGGCGGCCTTCGACCTGGAGGCACCCTTTTCCCTCTATTTTGACCCCCTTGCCGCGGTGATGTGTCTGATGGTCACCTTTGTCTCCGGCATTATCCTGGTCTATTCGCATGCTTATATGAGCGGAGAGGGCGACTATGCCCGGTTCTTTTCGCTGATGAGCCTGTTTGTCGGCTCCATGCTGCTGCTGGTACTGGCCGGAAATCTTCCCCTCCTGTTCCTCGGCTGGGAAGGAGTCGGCTTCTGCTCCTATGGCCTGATCGGTTTCTGGTACCGAGAGGAACAGAATGCCGATGCCGGACGCAAGGCCTTTCTCGTGACCCGCATCGGGGACATGGCCTTCGGCGTGGCAATTTTCTGGCTGTTTTTCCTGTGCGGAACTCTTTCCATCAATGAAATCAACGGGATGGCAGCGCTGCTGCCGGCGGGTGTTGTCACGGCGGTAGGTTTTCTCCTCCTGGGAGGCGCGATGGGGAAATCGGCCCAGATGCCCCTCATGGTCTGGCTGCCTGATGCCATGGCCGGCCCGACTCCGGTTTCCGCCCTGATTCATGCCGCCACCATGGTTACGGCCGGTGTCTACCTGCTGATTCGTTTCTTTCCGCTGGTTGGCCTGTCGGCAGAGGCCTGTGCGGCTATCGCCGTGACCGGAGGAATCACCGCCTTTTATGCCGCTTCCTGCGCCCTGGTCCAGCGGGACCTGAAGAGAATTCTGGCCTACTCGACCATGAGCCAGATCGGCTACATGATGCTCGGTGTCGGTTGCGGGGCTCTTACCGCGGCAACCTTTCACCTGCTGGTGCATTCGTTCTACAAGTCACTGCTCTTTCTCGGTGCCGGCTGCGTTATCAGCGCTCTGCACCATGAGCAGGACATCTTCCGTATGGGGGGCCTGCGGAAAAGCCTTTCCGGCGTCTACTGGCCGTTCCTTGCCGGGGCGGCCTGCCTGGCGGGCCTCCCCCTCACCGGGGGATTCTTCAGCAAGGATAGTATCCTGGCGGCGGTCTTTGCACGGGGAGGAGTCCTCTACGGCAGTCTCTACTTTCTTGCTCTCGTCACCGCCTTGCTGACGGTGGTGTATACTTTCCGGATGGTGTACGTGGTTTTCCACGGAGAAGGGCATGTGGGAGCCGGCACCAGCCGATTGATGGCGGGGGTGCTGATCCCCCTGGCCCTCCTTGGCCTGTTCGGGGAACTGATCAATCTGCCCGAATACCTGGGCATGGGCAGCTGGCTCGGCACATTTTTTCTGCCCCTCACTCCGGCTGGCCACGCAGGCCTTTCCCCTGCGTTGGAACTTGCCCTGCAGGCGCTGGCCGCTGTTGTTGCCCTGGCCGGTCTGGCCTTTGCCCACCGCCGTTACGCCGGCGACCGATGGCGGAACCGGCCGGAGTTCATTGCGCCGAAGCTTGCGGATTTTCTGCAAAACGGCTGGTACTTCGATGCCCTCTACCGAACCCTGTTCGTGCGCCCCTTTGAACGCGGTGCCGGATTCCTTTCGCGATGGGTCGAAAAGGAGCTGGCCATCGGCGGGCCCGACCGGGTGGCGGAGTTCACTGCCAGGGGAGGGGAACTGCTGGGCAGGTGGAGCGGCGGCAGAATTTCACCCTATCTTTTCAGCTTTGCCGCGGGTGCTGCCCTGCTGCTGGGATATCTGGTGTGGTCGGTTTTTTAATAGCTAGTTTTCATCCGGAAACGGTTCTTTTCCGCCCTGGCTGTGTCAATCCGCGGGCCTGCTTGTGCGGCGTACCTGTGTACGCCTCCGCGCAACCCCTTGATTTCCTAGCCTGGACGAAAAATCCCTCGTTTCCGAATTGAAAACCACTAGTTTCACATCCGGAGTTTCCGGATGGAAACTAGCTGATTTCTGATATTATTTTCCGGAAGGTCTACTCTTGGCTAGCTACCCGATACTGACAATTCTGATTTTTCTCCCCCTGACGGGAAGTCTTGCGATCTTTCTGCTGGGAAAACGGGCAGCCCTTTGTCGGGCAACGGCCCTTGCCGTGGTTCTCGCTGAACTGATCCTGGTTGCGGGAATTACCTTTCTCGCACCTCATGAACCGGCAACCGCAGGCGCCCTGTCCGGTTTCTTTCTTGTCGAAGACCGACCCTGGATCGAAGCGTTCGGAATCCGCTATCTGCTTGCCATGGATGGTATCAGCCTGCTCATGGTTCTGCTGACGTCATTCCTTGCCACTCTTGCCGTGCTCTTTTCCTGGAAAGCCATCACCGACAGGGTTGCCGCCTACTACGGGCTGCTGCTCCTTGCAACCGCAGGAATCCTGGGGGTTTTTCTGGCCCTGGACCTGTTTCTTTTCTACCTGTTCTGGGAAGTGATGCTGATCCCCCTGTTTTTCCTCATCTGTGTCTGGGGAGAGGGGCAGCGGGTCAAGGCGGCACTGCGGTTCTTCCTGTTTACCATTGGCGGATCGCTCCTCATGCTGCTGGCGATCATCGGTCTCTACCTGATTCATGGCCAGGCAACCGGAGTCTACACCTTTGCCCTCCCGGAGCTGCTCCATACGCCCTTGGACCCGCTGCAATCCTGCCTGTTGTTCTCGGCCTTTCTGCTCGCCTTTGCCGTCAAGACCCCCATCTTTCCCTTGCACGGCTGGCTGCCTGATGCCTATACGACCGCTCCGACCGCTGCAACCCTGCTGCTGGCGGGGCTCATGGCCAAGACCGGGGTGTATGGCCTGATCCGGTTTGCCTACCCCCTTTTCCCGGAGGCAGCGGCTCTCTTTACCCCGGTTCTCTACCTCCTCGCCGTGATCGGAATTCTCTATGCCTCCTGGCTTGCCTATGTCCAGACGGATGTGAAACGGCTGCTGGCCTACTCCAGTTTCGGCCATATGGGTTTCGTGGTATTGGGGATTGCGGCCTGGACACCGGTTTCACTGTCCGGTTCGGTGATCCAGATGGTGAACCACGGCATTACCACCGGAGCCCTGTTTTGCATGGCGGGGATGCTGGAAGAGCGTTCCGGATGCCGTGACAGTGCTTCGTTCGGCGCCCTGTGGGGAAAGATTCCCTGCTTCGGGGCCTTTTTTCTGCTCTTTTCCCTGGCAAACCTGGGGCTTCCGGGCCTGAATTATTTTGTCGGTGAATTTCTCATCCTGGCCGGGGTGTTCCGCGTTTCTACCTTTGCCGCTGTTTTTGCCCTTGGCGGTATTCTCCTCGTGCTGATCTACACCCTGCGACTGGTACAGAATCTGCTGTTCGGACCGGAAAAGGTCCAGCGTGAAATGGCTGATCTTTCAAGCCGGGAGGTCGTGATTCTTGCCTCTCTGGCCCTGGCGGTCATTGCACTCGGGGTCTATCCGGCACCGGCCCTTGACCTGATCCGGATTCCCATCGCCCTGCTGAGCGGCGGGAAAGGAGGCCTGCCGTGACCGCGGCCGATCTCTGGACACTCATGCCGCTCTTTTTTCTTGCCTGCGGGGCGCTGGTGATTCTCCTCGGCGGGGCTTTCTCGTCGGGCCGCTACGGGACATGGATCGGCGTGACAGCTGCTCTTGCTTCAGCCTGCTGGGTTCTCGGGGAGCCGCCCCTGCTGATTGCCCCTCAGCTGGGACTCGCTGCCACTCCCTTTGCCCGTTTCTTCACCTTTTTGTTCTGCCTCACTGCGGCAGTGGTGCTCCTTTTGTCCCACGCCCATAATGAGCGAAGGGGCATCCGTGGCGAGGAATATCCGGCCACGGTTTTGTTCGCCGCCTTCGGCATGTCGGTCCTGGCGGCATCGGTGAATCTCCTGACGCTCTTTCTCGGATTGGAGGCGCTGAGTTTCGCTTTTTACATTTTGACCGCCATTGACCGTGAACGGCTGCGGTCTGTCGAGGCAGGACTCAAGTATCTTCTCATGGGCGCCACTGCCGCCGCTTTCCTTGTCTTCGGAATCGCGCTTCTCTACGCCGGAACAGGAACCTTGGCCATTGCCGGGGCGGTGAACCCTTTCGGCCTCTCGGGAATTCTCAGTCCCCTCGTTGTTGCCGGCTGGGGATTTATCATCATCGGGCTCGCGTTCAAGGTTTCCCTGGTCCCTGCCCACCTCTGGACTCCTGACGTCTATCAGGGGGCACCGGCACCGGTAACGGCATTCCTTTCCACCGGCTCAAAGGTATCGGCCTTTGCTGCCTTCCTCCTGTTGCTTCCGGCATTGGGTTCGGGGCTGCCGTTCATTCATGGGCCTCTCTGGTGGTTGTGCCTCCTGTCCATGGTGCTGGGCAACCTGGCAGCGTTACGGCAGCGAAATCTCAAGAGATTGCTGGCCTATTCCTCCATCGCCCAGATGGGGTACGTAACATTGGCGCTTGTTACCGGAAGCGTGGAAGGCTTCCGTGCCGTTGTCTTTTATCTTGTGGTCTATACGGTGACCAATCTGACGGTATTCGGCGCAATTGCTTCCCTGACCGGAGACTGCGAGATGGACTTGGTCGAAGACTGCCGGGGCATCGGCAGGACCTGCCCCTTCCGGGGAGCTGTACTGGCTGTTTCGCTCTTTTCCCTTGCCGGGATTCCGCCGCTGGCCGGGTTCATGGGGAAGTTCACCATCTTTGCCGCCGCACTGCGGGGCGGCGAGACGGTCCTGGCCGTTGTGGGGATTGTAATGGCGGGCATCTCGGTGTACTACTACCTTCGTGTTGTTGCCGTCCTGTATGCGGATGACGGGCACAGGAAAAGCGCGATTCCCTCTCTGACCACTCCCGAGTTCCTCGCCCTTTCCCTTACGACGATACTGATCCTTCTTTTTGGCCTGTTTCCCGGGGGGCTTCTGGCGATTATCAACGAAATTATTCTGTAGAAAACCCTGGTGTATCTGGCTGATGGACGGGCGAGCTGATGCCGGAACTGCTTGGAAAGTGCAGTAAAATTCGATTGACAGCTTGAGTGGGTATTGATAGTTTACTAGTAGCGTATGGCGAGGTTAACGTTCGGAATTTCTCAAAAGGCGATCACCGAAAGGCTGCCCTCCATCCGCAGCTAACAAGAAAATTTCAAGATTATGTCGCTGGGGGAGTTTCGACTGAGAGCCCGTTTCCGCAAGGAACGGCAACCCTTTGAACCTGATCCGGGTAATTCCGGCGGAGGGAAGCGAAAGTAGTGGGTCTATGCCTACACTTCCGGCCGCTTTCGCGGCTTTTTTGCTTCCTGAGACCGTAACGGACCCGGAGCAAGACCAGAGATATAGAAGGAGGTCGATGGTGCAGATACTGGTAAATGGAGAGCGAAAAGATGTCGAACCCATTTCGGTTCTCGGGCTGCTGAAGATGCTGGAGATTGATCCGAGACGGGTGGCTGTTGAGCTGAACCTGGAAATTCTTCAGAAACCGGACTATGAATCCACAACCCTTCAGGATGGCGACCGCATCGAGATTGTCCAATTTGTCGGCGGTGGCTAGGAGCCTGTCGGACTTAGGAAATCGAAGCGAAAATCAGGCTGGGCGAGGACATATTTTGTCGATTTTGCAGGGCAATAGTTGTTCTATTGACCAAAAAAACGGCGGAATATGGACCGTCCAGACGGATTTGCAGCAGATTTACCCTAAGTCCGACAGGCTTCTAGAGGGTAGACGGAAGTGCGAAAGGAGCAACGAATGGCAGATGCAAAAGATACACTGGTTATCGCGGGGAGGAAATTCTCTTCCCGGCTGATGGTGGGTACCGGCAAATATGCCGATTTCCAGCAGATGGTGCAAGCCATCGAGATGTCCGGCGCCGAAATTGTCACCGTTGCCGTGCGACGGGTGAATATCACGGACCGGAACAAGGAATCGCTGCTTGATCATCTCGATCTCAAGAAATACACCCTGCTGCCGAACACGGCCGGATGCTATACCGCCGATGATGCGGTCCGTACCTGCCGCCTGGCGCGGGAGGCGGGGCTGTCGGATTTTGTCAAGCTGGAGGTCCTCGGTGATGAGAAGACCCTGTTTCCCGATAATGAGGAGTTGCTGAAGGCTGCAAAGATACTGATCAAGGAAGGGTTCACCGTTCTTCCTTATACGAGCGACGATCCGATTCTCTGCAGAAAGCTGGAAGACCTGGGCTGTGCTGCGGTTATGCCCCTCGGTGCTCCGATCGGCAGCGGCCTCGGTATTCGAAACCCCTATAATATCCGCATCATTCTGGAGACGGTGAAGGTTCCGGTGATTGTCGATGCCGGTGTCGGCACCGCCTCGGACGCCGCTATCGCCATGGAACTGGGCTGTGACGGGGTGCTCATGAATACCGGCATTGCGGGTGCCAAAGACCCCATTGCCATGGCAGAGGCGATGAAGCTGGCGATCATAGCCGGTCGGCTTGCCTATAAAGCGGGACGTATCCCCCGCAAGCTCTATGCAACCGCTTCCAGCCCCCTGGAAGGTATTCTCGAATAACGTCCGGCAGGATAGGGCCGGGTAGTTGAGGTGTCGCATGGTTGAAAAACCGTCGGTGGATTTTTCTCTCTACCTGATAACTGACCGCAAGCAGGTGCCGGGGGGGGATCTGTGCGCTGCCGTGGAAGAAGCGCTCCGGGGCGGAGTGCGGGCCGTGCAGCTGCGGGAGAAGGATCTTTCCGGTCGAGAGCTGTACGAATTGGCGTGCCGGGTGAGGGAGTGTACCTCCCTCTACGGGGCGAAGCTCCTGCTGAACGACCGGCTCGATATTGCCCTGGCAGCGGGTGCCGATGGCGTCCATTTGGGCGAAAGCAGCCTTCCTCTCCCGCAGGTACGCAAGATCGCCGGTGAACAGCTGCTGGTCGGGGTTTCCTGTCACAATCGGGAAACGGCACTTGCCGCCCAGAAAAACGGAGCGGATTTCATCACCTTCAGCCCAATTTACTATACCCCATCAAAATCTCCGTATGGGGAGCCGGTCGGAACAGAACGTTTGGCCGAGGTATGCCGGCTTCTCCTGATACCAATCTTTGCCCTCGGTGGCATCACGCAGCAAAAGGTGTCTGCAGTCCTCGGCTGCGGTGCCCACGGCATAGCGCTCATTTCTGCGATCCTTGCCGTGCAGGACCCGGAACGGGCCGCGCGGGAGATGCTGGCGCTCTTGAATGAAGGAAAAAGGTAAAAGGTAAAAGGACGAAGGAAAAAGGCATATGTATCAAGGATTTTCAGGAGCCTGTCGGTCTTAGGAAATCGAAGCGAAAATTCGGCTGGGCGAGGACAGATTTTGTCGCTTTTGCAGGGTAGTAGTTGTTCTATTACCCAAAAAAAGCGGCGAAATATGGACCGTCCGGACGGATTTGCAGCAGATTTACCCTAAGTCCGACAGGCTCCTAGAGCCTTTTACCTCGCGACTCGTGCCTGATTTTATGGATACACATCTCATTCACCCAGATCTTCGCTTTAATTCCTACGGCTCCTACCTGCGCCGCCGCTTCGGCTGCCGGGTCAGCAAGGTCAATGTCGACGGCGGATTCACCTGTCCGAACCGTGACGGCAACAGAGGTGTCGGCGGCTGCATCTACTGCGACAATCGCTCTTTTTCTCCCGACACTATCGAGGAAACGATCCCCATCGAAAGCCAGCTTCTGGCGGGGATGGCCTATCATCGCACCAGGCTCGGCAGTGAGAAATTCATTGTATATTTCCAGAAGTATTCCAATACCTATGCCCCGGTGGCCAGACTGCGGGAGCTCTATTTTCGCGCCCTTGATCATCCGGACGTGGTGGGGATCTCGGTGGGTACCCGACCGGATTGCCTGAGTGATGAAGCCCTTGACCTCCTGGAGGAGATTGCCCGGGAACGGTACGTCTGTCTGGAGTTGGGCCTCCAGTCGATGGATGAGAAGACCCTGCACTGGCTCAACCGCTGCCATGATTTCAGCGAATATCGTGTCGCCCTGGAGCGGTCAGCCGGGCGGGGTTTTGAGATTTGCACCCATTTGATCCACGGCTTTCCGGGCGAGAGCCGCGAGTCATTCCTGAAAGCAGCGGAAATCATCTCTTCGCTGCCGGTGGACTCCCTGAAAATTCATCAGCTACATGCGGTGAGGGGAACCGTGCTTGCCGAAATGTATTTCCGGGGAGAGTTCATTCCCCTGACCCACCAGCAGTACGTTACGTCGGTCTGCGATTTTCTGGAGCGTCTTCCCCCCCGGATTACCATCCAGCGCCTCTACGGCTCCGCCCCGCTGGCCATCCGGGTAGCTCCCGAGTGGAACCTCAAAAACAATCGTATGTGGTATTCTATTGTCCATGAACTGAAGAGACGCGGTACCTGGCAGGGATGTCGGCTTACGGGCGCCTGCCCCGCGCTACCGAGTCTACAACGGGTCATTGGCGATTCGTAAACCATCGTACTTCCGGGTACCGTGCCGGAAGTGTCGGGCAGCATTGAACTGAATGGCGGGGTTCGAAACTATGTACTGTGAGCATTTCGGTTTCAAGGAAAGTCCCTTTACCATTACTCCCAATCCCCGGTTCATTTTTTACAGTAAGAACCATCGGGAGACATTTGCCCATCTTTTTTACGGGATTACCAACCGCGTCGGTTTTATCGAGTTGACCGGAGAGGTGGGGACCGGTAAGACTACGGTGCTTCGTACCCTGCTCTCCCAGATTGACGATGACAGCCATCGTATCGCCCTGATCCTGAATCCGTGCCTGTCAGGGCTGGAGCTGATGCGGAGCATCAACCGCGAGTTTGGTGTGCCAAGCGACGGCCTCAGCAGTTCGGAGCTGTTGCAGGAGCTCAACCGGTTTCTTCTTGCCGAAAATGCCGCTGGCCGAACCGTCGTGCTGGTGATCGACGAGGCTCAGAACCTGGAGCCCCAAGTTCTCGAGCAAATCCGGCTGATTTCCAACCTGGAGACCGAAACCGCCAAGTTGATCCAGATTGTGCTCGCCGGGCAGCCGGAGCTGGGAACGCTCTTGGAAAGGAAAGACCTCCGGCAACTGTCCCAGCGGATTGCCGTGCGCTACCACCTCCGTGCCATGGATTTTGCCGACACCCGGGCGTATATCGGGCACCGTCTCGAGGTTGCCGGAGCACGATTTGCCGTAAACTTCGATGCGGCGGCACTGAAAAAGATCTACCGCTTTTCCGGCGGCTATCCCCGTTTAATCAACATAGTTTGCGACCGGTCACTGCTGGTTGTTTTTGGCGAATCGAAGCACGAAGTCTCTGCGCGGGACGCTTCAATGGCAATCGCTGAAATTCGTCGGGTACAGAACAATACGGTCCCCGTGGCGAGAATCAGGCTGCTATTTGCCGCCGTTCTCCTCCTCTGTCTCTGCTTCGCGGGTTATAGGTACCAGAAGAACAGGGAAGTCGAAGCGTCAGCCTCTACCGGGAAGCAGAAGCCGGCGCCGAGTGCTGAAAGTGTCGCCGCTGAGTCGCCCCTGATATCCGGTTCTCCTCAGCGGAACGATCCGTCACGAATGACGGAACGGGACAACGCCCGTCAGGCATTTGACGTGATTGCTGGCCTGTGGGGGGGCGTCTCTTCCGCTTCGGTGCCGGAAAATGCGGGGCTGGAAGGTTTTCTCGCCATGGCACGGCAATCTGACTTACAGGTTGCCTCTATCAGGACAAACATCAAATATCTCTATTTTCTCGATATCCCCGTCGTTCTGGAGGTGAATATTCCCGGGATAGCGGGGAAGCGCTACCTGGTGCTTACGGGGCGGGGACGGCGTACGGCGCTCGTGCAGCCTCCGATCGAAGGGAAATCTTCGCTAACCGAGGAAGAACTGAACTCCTTCTGGAACGGCAGATGCTACTTTATCTGGAAGAATTTTCGTAAAATTCCTTTCCTTCCTTCTCCGGAGGCACAACGGCGCGAGGTCTTGCTGGTACAGGAGATGCTGGCAAAAGCAGGATTTCCGAAAGCCGGGGAAAACGGAGCGTTTGACGGGGCGACCGTCTCGGCCCTGAAGGAATTCCAGATTGCCCGGGGGGTTGCAGCCGACGGCAAACTGGGGATACAGACCCTGCTGCTTCTTTATCGCCACGGAGGAAGCTTTTCCGTGCCGCGACTGGAGAAAAGAGAAGGGGGTGGCAAAGGATGAGTTCCATACTGAAGGCCCTGAAACGGCTTGAGCAGCAAAAGATGGTTCGCAAGGGTGTTGACCACGACATAGCCTGGATTGTTCGCGGCGAAGATTACCGTCCGGAGAAGAAACGGCAGTGGCCCATGTTCGTTTCGCTCGTGGCGGTTGCGATCCTGGCGGTGCTGTCCACGTACTGGTTCATGGGCGGCTTCCATGACGCGCCTCGGGATTCCCTGTCCCGCCCTGGAGAAGATGTGAGCTCTTCGTCTGGCATCCATCCCGTGACTGTTCCGGCGCCTCCCCAACCCTCCCGGCCGGATACTCCGCCGGTTTCCTCTCATGATTCAGCCGCGGCTCCTCCCGTTGTCGTGAATCGCCCTGCGGAGAAAGGTCTTCGCCGTCCCACCGACAAGGTATCCCTCAAGAGCTACCGGGAGGGCGGAGAAGGGCCGACGATTACCCCACCCCACGCCCTGCAACCGCAAGCTGCGATCCCGCCACGTCCGGAACCGGCTCCTGTTCCCCTGACCTCAAAACCTTCCCTTCCGACTCTGAAAGTGACCGGGATTGCCTGGGAAAAGGATAGCCCCGTTCACCTGGCAATTGTTAACGGGACGTCTGTGGTGGAGGGTTCGATGGTCAGTGGCGCCAAGGTTGAGAAAATCTTGCCCGATAGTGTTCGTTTTACTTTTGAAAACCACTCCTTTGACATTCCCCTTAACCGGAGCGATGGTGACAACTGACTGCTGCAACGTTCCCGGTTGCTCCTGCACTTGAGGTATCGGGGACGCCCTTTAAATATTCATATTTTGGTTTTATTTAACAACAAATGTAGACATATAAAGGGTGCCCCCTTAGGTCTCGATGAAGGTGTTGTCAGGGCCGGGTGCGATGGTCAGGGCCGCGGAAGCGCCCAGGAAGTAGAGCAGGTTGGATGAGGCTCCTCCGGGATTTTAGTTAGATGCGTGGTGCGACTGTAAAAATAGCCAATTTGACGTGGGGTGTCAAAGCATCTTGAGAAAATGCATTCATGCAAGCCTGAACCGGAGACAATGCGGCCAGGTTAAGCTGCGTCCCTGAAAGGATGGTAAGGCTGTATCAGGATTGCTGCCGGTATACCGAGACCTTTATGAAGATTTCGGATCATTTCCATAGTTAGCGGGCGTTTGCGGTTAAGCACCTCTGACACTCGGGCGCGACTCCCAATATATTGTTCGAGATCGCGGCGAGTCAGTCCCCGGCTTTCCATATGGTACAAAATTGCCTCTATCGGGTCCGGCGCAGGGATACTATAGTGTCTTTCCTCAAAGGCTTCGACAAGGGTTGTCAATACCTCCAGCCGGTCGCCTTCCGGGGTGTCGGGTGCTGCGTCGAACAGAAGCTCAATCTCATTGAGTGCTGTCTGATAATCAACCTCGTTTTTTATTGGTTTGATTTCCATAGTGTTTCCCCGTTCAGATGGTTGCCGCGTCAATTCTGTCATACTCCCGATGAGTGCCTATGAAGCGTATGTACAGTATGCCGTGAGCGTACTGGACAGACACGATAAGTCGATAGTCGTTTCCCTTGATGTTGAATACAACCCGGTTGTTGGCCAAAAAACTGGCATTGCGGTAATTATTCTTGATGTCTGCCGGTGAACGCCATGCGGCGTGCTTGGCATCTTCATACCATGCCTGTAGCGGTTGCCGTGCGTCCGGATGTTGGCTCCAGAATTCCTTAAGGGTTTTACGGGATATGATCCGCATGTTGTGAATTATAACTTGATCCCATTATGGGAGCAAGGATTATTTCTTGAAGAGCATTTTGTGGCTTTTATCATCAGTCTGCCGAGTTTCCTTCCCTCTCGTCCTCATACTGCTCCACCCACGCCTCGGTTACGGAGAGGCGCCGAAGGAACTCCCCCGCATAAAGAAACTGTCCGAGGGCAACGGGAACGTTTATGGCGTCGTCTCCGCGCTGGATGCCGAGGGCCTGCCCCTCTTTGCCGTTTCGCTCGAACCTTTCAACCGAGAGCTTTGTCACGATTTCTCCGCCGCTTCCCTCATATCTGTGGGTGAGGCTTTGCTTGCCCCCTTCCTGGGACACCGACTCGATGATGCGTGAAAGCTCAAAACCTTCCCATGGCTCGACAACAAAGCGAAGCTGCGGGCTTCCGCCCTCCATCCTGAAGAAACGGAGTGAAATTCTTCCTTCACGGGGTTTCCCCTCCTGCCGTTTTTCGTACGGGGCGATCTCCATACCGGTACTTCTGGCGTACATGGTAAACTTCGGTACCTTCATTTTTGCACCCCTCCTTTAATAAAAACATGTAAATAATTAGCACATGTTCATATACATCGGGAGCGTATTTCATGCAAGAAAAAACAGTATGTTCGGCAACCGTCACGCTGATTTTTCCGACATCAATGCCGACAGCACCGATACCTTCACCCTCTTCTTGAGCTACGACCCGCGACGATGACTGTCTTCTTTAATCTTGCATAATTCCTAGTAATTCCTATTCGGTCCGTTTCTCAATGACTCTCACGATAACGTGCTGAAGGATATTCGGACTTACTTGTCGGGGAAAGGTCAGTGTCAACAGCAAATTCCTCCATTTGTAACGGAGATATTTGAGAACTCATTGATAACCGGACGATGTGAAACTGAAATGAGTGGCGTGGAAAATGTCTCAAGAATTCCAATAAGGTGTCGATAGAATACAAGTACCTTGGTTTAAGATTCCAGGCCTTTCTCTGCGTTCTCTACTCCTTCGCTGAAGCTACGGCGCACACGTGCGGCCTCTAGGAGCCGGTCGGACTTAGGGTAAATCTGCTGCAAATCCGTCTGGACGGTGCATATTCCGTCGCTTTTTTGGTCAATAGAACAACTATTGCCCTGCAAAATCGACAAAATCTGTCCTCGCCCAGCCTGATTTTCGCTTTGATTTCCTAAGTCCGACAGGCTCCTGCGAAGCGGGCGAGAGACAGGTTTCTGTTTTTGGTGTTTCTATGACAGGGGTCTACCCTTACTGCCCTTCGCACCAGCAGCGCCACATGCTCCGGTACGCTTCTTCCAGATTGCGGGTAAAACGGCGGGCATCGCACAGCGGAGAGGACTTCATGCGTTCACGCAGTCCCGAGCGGATGCTTTCCAGCTGAGCAAGATCGTGGGCCAGACTGACGGCTTTTGCGAGGTAGGCTGACTGATCCGCGACGATGAATTCCGGCAAGCCGGCGGCGGTCAAGTGGCTCAGGGAATGGCGGGAGGCGAACCTGTCGCCGCCAAGGGTAATCGCCGGCACACCCATCCAGAGTCCTTCCAGGGTGGTGAGACCCCCTGAATAGGGAAACGGGTCGAGGGCGATATCCACTTCCCCGTAGCGTGCCAGAAGTTCCGGGTGGGGAACCAGGCCGGAAAAGACGACCCGATCTTCGACTCCGCCAGCGGCAAAAATCTGCTGAAACCGTCCTCTGACGCTCGGATCACCGAGTGCCTTGGTTGCCAGCACCAGACGGGCGTCCGGAAGTTCCTGGAGGAGACGGATCCAGAGGTCGATGACCGGACAGTTGAGCTTGGCCAGATTGTTGAAGCAGCCGAAGGTAAGGTAACCGTTTCTCCGGGCCGGCAGCGGACCCACCGGCGGTGCGTACTCCGGCGGTACGTAACAGACATAACAGTCAGGCAGGCGCATGACCGATTCCACATACCAGTGGTCGGTCCCTTCCGGGGTCTCCCGGGGGTCGGAGATAAGATAGTCCATGGCCGAAAGGCCTGTGGTGCCGACGTAGCCTGCCCAGGTTGCCTGGACCGGCGCTGGCTTCCTGCCGAAGACCAACAGCCTGTTGCGGGCAGTATGGCCGGAAAGGTCGATCAGAATATCGATGGCGTCTTTCCGAATCAGCTCGGCGACCGAATCGTCGCTCCAGCCAAAGATTGCTCGCCACTGGTCGGTATTTTTCCGCAGCCTGTCGGTCAGATCGTCGCCGAAGCTCTGGTTGGCATAGCAAAACACCTCGAAGTGCTCCCGGTCGTGGGCAGCCAGGACTCCGTCAAGGAAATACCCGACCGGATGTCTGCGGAGGTCCCCGGAGACATAGCCGATTCGAAGTCGACGTGCCGGATCGGGAGTTGTGTCGGGGGGGGGCATGACGGCTGTTCCGGCAAGCTGCCGGCACTCCCAGGAGAGAGACTCCTTCAGCAGTTCCTCCGGAGTGAGGGCGATGTCATACTGCAGATTCATGAGCAGGTTGCTGTGGGCAACGGCATGGTCCGGTTTCAGTTCCAGCGTTGTGCGGAAACAGGTAACGGCTTCAGCCATCCGACATTGGTCCTGGTACACCGTCCCAATGTTGTAATGGGCTTCCGGCAGCTCCGGACGCAGGTGGAGGGCCTTTTCGTAGGAGGCGATAGCCTCTTCGAGCCGTCCCGTTTCTTTGAGCCCGTTTCCCAGATTCACCAGGGCCTCGACGTTTTTCCCATCTTGTTCAAGGGCTTTTCGGTAGACCGGCAGCGATTCCTCTGGCCTGCCCAGGTCTCGCAGGGTATTGCCGAGATTGTTGTACATGGCGGGAGAATCGGGGCACAGTTCGAGTGCCCGTTCAAAACTGGCCACGGCTTCGTCGAGTCTTCCCTGTTCCCGGAGAGCGTTGCCAAGGTTGAAATGGGTCAGTGCGGCTTTGGGGGAGAGCAGAAGGGCCTGCCGATAGCAGGCTTCGGCTTCCTCGGGTTTCCCTGAATCCCGCAGTACGGCACCGTAATTGACGAGTACTTCGGTGTTTTCCGGGGCGTCGGCCAGAGCTTGCCGGTAGCAGTCGGCGGATTCTTCGATTCTGCCAAGATCGCGAAAAACGGCACCGAGATTGAGACGGGCCTCCGTATAGGCGGGAGCTAGTTTCAGCGCCTGCTGATAACAGTTAGTTGCCTTCTCCGGACAACCCATTTCCAGAAGGACATTGCCAAGGTTGAAATGCACGATTGCCAGGTCGGGTTTCAGGGCGAGGGCTTTACGATAGCTGGTCTCCGCTTCTTTCAACCGCCCCAATTCTTTCAGGGCAATTCCGCGGTTGATGAATGCCTCGGACAACCGGGGGTTGGCGGCGATGGCTCGATCGAAGCACTGGGACGCCTCATTAAACCGCTCCTGGTTCATCAGGACGTTTCCCAGATTATAGTGGGCCATGGTGAATTTGGGGTTTACCTCAATTGCCTTCCGGTAGCTCTTTTCCGCTTCCTCCAATCGTCCCATCTCCCGGAAAACGTTTCCGAGATTGGAATGGGCATCGGCAAAGTTCGGTTTTCGGGCCAGGGCTCGACCGATGAGGGTGGCGGCTGTTGCATAGTCCTGCTGCTGATAGGCAATGACACCGAGGAGATGGAGAGCTTCCGGATTGTCGGGGTCGAGTTGGAGAATCTGTCGGTAGATAGTCTCGGCTGTATGCAGATTCCCTGCCTGGTGGTGACGGAGGGCAAAATCCAGTGCACCGGCGATGCTCATTGGCTGCCCGGATCCGGAGTTTCCTGAGGGGGTGCCTTGCGGTGCTGCTGGCCTGCCCTTGTTTTTTTTCTTCATGAAATGATACTCCGATTGCTGCTGCCGCGGACACGAGATGTGAGCAGAAGAGATATTCAATGCATTACCCGATGAGGAGGAATGCGCGGCACTGCATGCGATTAACCATAAATTTCTACTGTATCCGTGCGGAATTTGCAAGCGTCAAAAATTGTCTGCTCGTTCGAAGTTTCTCTTGAATTTTATCCGAATGACCAAACTCTTCGCATCACGGGAAGGGTTGAAATAGGAAGACGCCATGCCCCTCAAAAAGAACACCAGATTTATCTTCCTCTACGGATTTATTGCCGTTGCGGCAATATCTCTTACCACGCTGTTTTCTCTTGCCGAGATTCGAGGAGATGCACTTCGCCAGGCGATGATGCTGCAGGAGAGCCACATCAAGACGTTCCGGACACTGCTTGAGGGAAAGGGAACTCCTCTTGCGGTGATTGACGGAAAGCTGGTTGCCGGGAAGTACCTGCTGAACGGCAACTTCGAACTTCCGGACAAGGTGAAAGAGATTTTCGGTGGAACGGCCACCATTTTCATGGGCAATGTCAGGGTTTCCACCAATGTGCTGAAAGAGGATGGAAGTCGGGCAATCAACACCCGGCTTGACGGCCCCGTCTATCAGCAGGTCATTGTGAAGGGCGAGTTCTATCGCGGTGAAACCCGCATCTTTGGTGTCCCCTATTTTGCCGCCTATGATCCGCTCCGCAACAGCAGGGGCGAAGTTGTCGGGGCCCTTTTTGTGGGGGTAAAACAGAGCGATTTCCTTGCTACCTACAAAAAAATCAGAACCGATGTCATCTTGATCCATTGTATCCTGATCGGAACCTTCATTCTCCTTACCTGTCTGCTTCTCCGAAAACGGAAGAAAGCAGAAAAGGTGCTTCGCCAGAGCGAGGAGCAACTAAAATTGGTCTTGGAGGGTAGCAATGACGCCCTCTGGGATCTGAGGGTACAGAGTAGAGAACTGACCTTTAATCAGCGATGGGCCGAAATTCTCGACTATCGATCAGAGGATATTCGGAAGGATATCGAGTTCTGGCAAAAACTTGTCCATCCGGACGATCTGCGGGATATCCTGGAGCAGTACCGGGTGAATGTCGAGAATAATGAGTCCCGATTCCGGGCTGAATGCCGACTGATGAGCAGCTCAGGGGAGTGGCGATGGATTCTGCTCAGGGGCCGGTCCGTGGATTGGGATCTGCAGGGGAATCCGACCCGGATAACGGGGACAGCCACCGATATTACCGAGCGCATGATGGCCGATACGAAGCTGCGCCAATCGCACCGCTTGCTGCACACGGTCTTTTCCAGTCTCAATGAGGCTCTGTTTCTTCTGGAAGATGAATCGATGGTTGTTGTCGATTGCAATACCTCTGCCGAAATCATGTTCGGCTACACCCGGGACGAATTGATAGGTTTCAGTGCTGATGTCCTGCATGTGAATGGTGAGGTGGCTGCAACTTTCAATCGTGAGGCGACCTCCTCATACCAGGAAAAAGGGTTTTTTGCCAGCGAGTTCCAGATGAAGCGAAAGAGCGATGAAATTTTTCCGTCCGATCACTTCTGCAATCCAATCCCGGGAGAAGAGAACGAGCCGTCCCTGATTCTCTATGTCGTACGGGACATCACTGAGCGGAAGCGGGCGGAGGCGGATCGATCCCTGCTCGAAGAGCAGTTGCAGCAGGCGCAGAAAATGGAGGCAGTGGGTCAGCTTGCGGGTGGCATTGCTCACGATTTCAACAACATCCTGACGGCTATTATCGGATATGGACACCTGGTCCTGATGAATATGCAGGGTCCTGACCAGTCCCGACATCACGTGGCGCAAATACTGGCGGCTTCGGAACGAGCAGCGGGCTTGACCCAGGGACTCCTCGCCTTCAGCCGGAAGCAGGAGAGCAACCCGCAGCCGGTGGATTTGAACGGGATCGTCAGGAACATGCGGAAATTCCTGGAGAGGATCATCGGCGAAGATATTGAAATAAAAATAGATTTGGAGCCGGAAGGATTGACCGTCATGGCGGATACCGGTCAGATGGAGCAGGTTCTCATGAATCTGGTGACCAATGCCCGTGATGCAATGCCTGATGGTGGCGTGCTGCATATTACAACCGGACTTCTGGAGAGCGGGCGGAGTCTGCTTGACCGGTCGGACTCTCCGCACCCCTTGCGGTATGGCTATATTTCCGTTACCGATACCGGTGCCGGCATGAATGAAAAACTACAGGAAAAAATATATGAGCCCTTCTTCACTACCAAGGAAGTGGGGAGGGGGACCGGACTTGGACTTTCCATAGCGTACGGTATCATCAAGCAGCACAATGGCTACCTCAGTGTCGAGAGTCAGGAACGCAAGGGTACGACTTTCAGGATTCATCTGCCCGTTATCGTGCAGGAAACCCTGGCAGATGAAATCACCAAGCCCTTTTCCCTGCCGTACGGACAGGAAACCATCCTGCTCGCTGAAGACGATGACGAGGTGCGAAACCTCGGCAGGTCCCTCCTTGAGGAGTGCGGTCATACGGTGATTACTGCCGAGAACGGAGCGGATGCCGTTGAAAAATTTTCGGCTCAGGCAAATAGTATCTCACTGGTAATTCTTGATGTCGTGATGCCGAAAATGAATGGAAGACAGGCTTTTGAGTCAATACGAGAGATGAGCGCGGCCGTCCGGGTACTTTTCATGAGCGGCTATACGTCGGAGATTGTCTGTGCCAAGGGGGGAATCGGCAACGGGATGGATTTTATGGAGAAACCAATCATTCCGAAGAATTTTCTGCAAAAAGTTCGCGAGATCCTGGACCGGAGTGGAGAGTAGAAAATTAGCAGTCTTGCTAGAGTGATAGTTCGCGTTATTATTAAGAACATTGCTGAAATTGATAACGCAGTCTGTGTCGGTAATTTTTGCTACGATTCATGTGTACCAAGGGGGGGGGGATGCCTTACATCGAGTCGGTTTTAAATTCCGTTGTGGATAAGAATCCCAATGAGCCTGAGTTTCACCAGGCGGTGAGGGAGGTCCTTGAATCATTGCAGCCAGTTTTTCAGCGTTTTCCCCGCTATGAGGAGCAGCGTATTCTGGAACGCATCACGGAACCGGAACGTAGCATTCTCTTTCGAGTGCCATGGGTGGATGACGCCGGTACCATTCGGGTCAACAAAGGGTTCCGTGTGGAATTCAACAGCGCCATCGGCCCCTACAAGGGTGGGCTTCGCTTTCATCCCTCGGTTGACCTCGGGATCCTGAAATTTCTCGGTTTTGAACAGATCTTCAAAAATGCACTGACCACTCTCCCGATGGGAGGCGGCAAAGGCGGATCTGACTTCGATCCAAAGGGAAAGTCGGATAATGAAGTGATGCGCTTCTGTCAATCTTTCATGAACGAGCTGTTCCGTCACATCGGCCACGTGACGGACGTCCCGGCAGGGGATGTCGGCGTCGGAAGTCGGGAGATCGGCTACCTGTTCGGGCAATACAAGAGGCTCAGGAACGAATTCACCGGTGTCCTGACCGGCAAGGCTGTGGGCTGGGGCGGGTCACTGGTCCGGCCGGAGGCCACAGGCTACGGATCCGTCTACTTTGCCGAGGAGATGCTCGCTGTCCGGAATCAGTCGATCGAGGGAAAGATCTGCCTGGTTTCCGGTTCAGGAAATGTGGCCCAGTATACGGTGCAGAAACTCCTGCAGTTGGGGGCAAAGCCCGTTTCCCTTTCCGATTCGAACGGCACCATTTATGATCCGGACGGATTCAGCGCGGAAAAGTTTCGGTTTATCCAGGAACTTAAAAACGTGCGGCGCGGCAGACTAGCCGAATATCAGTCGAAATATCCCACGTCGAAATACCTTGCGGACCAGCACCCCTGGTCGATTCCCTGCGACTGTGCCTTTCCCAGTGCCACGCAGAACGAAATCAACGGCGAAGCAGCCGCCGAACTGGTGAAGAACGGGTGCAGATTGGTCTGCGAAGGGGCCAACATGCCGTGCGACTTTGATGCCGTGTCGATCTTTCAGCGCAACAAGGTGCTCTACGGTCCCGGTAAGGCCGCCAACGCCGGAGGTGTTGCCACCTCCGGCCTGGAAATGGCGCAGAACGCCCAGTTTATGAGTTGGTCGCGAGACGAAGTCGATGCCAAACTGAAGAGTATCATTAAGAACATCCACCAAAGTGCTTACAGCACGGCGGCGGAGTTTGATAGTCCCGGCAATTATCTGGTCGGCGCCAATATTGCCGGTTTCCTGAAAGTTGCAAACGCCATGATCGATCAGGGTGTTGTCTAGCAGGCAGATGCGATGCCAGTGCGGCGGGATAGCAGGACCTGAAACCGTATCCGCATGTCACCGACGAATTTCTCATCGGTGACAAGGATACAGACTTATCAGGAGGGTCAGGCATGTACACGCACGAGACGATATTTACCACCGGACTGCCGGGACTCGACGCAGTGCTGAAAGGAATTCTGCCTGGTGATAACATTGTCTGGCAGGTGGATGCCATCGGGGATTATCAGCAGCTCGTTGCTCCTTTTGTCGGGGCGGGCCTTGCTTCGGGGCGACGGGTGGTGTACTTCCGTTTTGCCAGTCACCCGTCGCTGGTCACGCCGAACAGTGCTGTTACTCTGGTGGAACTTGACCCCAATGCCGGTTTCGAGAATTTTATTTCCCGGATTCACCAGGTTATTGAAAACTTCGGACGTGGAACTCTCTACGTCTTTGATTGCCTTTCGGAACTGGCGGCGGACTGGTATTCCGATCAGATGCTCGGAAATTTTTTCGTACTGACCTGTCCCTACCTGTTCGACCTTGAGACGGTGGCGTATTTTGCGATTTTCCGGAATCATCATTCCTCCCATGCCCTGAAGCCGATCTTCGAAACCACCCAGCTGTTTCTTGACGTATACCACTACCAGGGAGTCCACTACATCTACCCCCAGAAGGTTCATCTTCGTTATTCGTCCACCATGAATATGCTTCATGCCTGGCATGGCGAAGAATTTCAACCTGTTACCGCCAGCGCTCTGATCAGTTCGATCCTGACTTCGGTCAACTGGGCCGGCCTGGATGCGGAAAACCGGCCGGGGGCCTGGCAAAGGGCCTTCTCCCAAGGGGAAGAGGTTCTGGATCAAGTGAAAGCAGGAGTCTGTAGACCAGAGAGAGAAGAGAAAATGTTCCGGCGCTTGTGCCGTATGATGCTGACTCGCGATCCGGTGATGAAAAGTCTCGTCTGCCGCTATTTGCGGCTGGAAGATATCCTGGAAATTCGTCGACGTATGATCGGGACCGGGCTCATCGGCGGGAAAGCGGTCGGCATGCTTCTGGCCCGCCGTATTGTACAGGCCAATTCAGCGCGCTGTTCCGAACTGCTCGAGTCCCATGATTCCTTTTACGTCGGTTCTGATGTTTTTTTTACCTTCCTGGTGAATAATGGTGTCTGGTGGGTGCGGGAAAAGCAGCGAAATCCGGACACGTTTCTCGAGGGCTCGGAAATTGCGCGGCAGCGAATTCTCACCGGCCGGTTTCCGGACTATATTCTGAAGCAGTTCGATCAGATGTTGAATTATTTCGGCCAGTCACCGATCATTGTTCGATCCAGTTCATTGCTGGAAGACACCTTCGGTACTTCATTTACCGGAAAGTATGAAAGCGTATTCTGTCCCAATCAGGGGCCGCGAGAACGGCGTCTGGAGGACTTTCTTTCCGCGGTGCGGAGTATCTATGCAAGCAGCATGAGTGAAAAGGCCCTGAGATCCCGGGAGCAAAAGGGGCTGCTGGAGCAGGACGAGCAAATGGCGTTGCTGGTGATGAGAGTCTCGGGGGCGATTCACGGCCGCTATTTCTACCCCCACCTCGCAGGGGTCGGATATTCCTTCAATCCCTTCGTCGGCAACGAAAATAATGATCCGAAGGCAGGGGCCCTGCAGCTGGTCTTCGGCCTGGGCACCCGGGTCGTCGATCATGCCGATGATGAATACACCCGGGTTGTCGCCCTGCATGCCGCGCTTTGTCAGCAAGAGCTGAATTTCGAGGAGCTGCGCCACTATGCCCAGCGCAGGGTGGACTATCTCGATCTTGACGCGAACCGTCTCGTGTCGGGGCATTTCCTCGACGTCATTGCCGCAAGTCCTGATCTGCCCGTGCGTTTGTTCGCCTCCCTGGACGGCGGTCCCAATTGGGGCCTGGAGAAGACCAGCCGCCCCAGCTGGGTCTTGACCTTTGAAAAACTGCTCAACGCCACCGGGTTTGTCGAAGACATGAAAGCGTTGCTGCAGGTGCTGCAGGAAGCCTATGCGTACCCGGTTGAGGTGGAGTTCACCCTCAATTTCCTGGATGACAACGAGTATCGAATCCATGTTGTGCAATGCCGGCCTGTAGCGGCTGAAGGGCAGGATGTGCCTTTCTGCTCAAGAAAAGCTGCAGAAAGCCGAAAGGGATAGAACGGGCTGTATAGGGGAGGTGCAGTATGGAAATACGTTCTTTGGCAAGTCAGGCGCTGCTCGCAAAGGAGCAGCTGGCCCAAACCCTGGTGGACATGGCCGCCGTAAAACAGGCGAATGAGGCACAAAAGCTGGTGGCGGACATGCTCGCCAGGAATGCAGCAAAAGTAGCACCCGCCGAGAATACGCAACAGGGCGGGTTTTCGACGTATGCATAACTAGGTATCGTACGATAGCGTACGGAAGTCAGTAGAAAAAAACCATACCTGTACACCCGGAAGGGGCCGGCGTCACCTGAGACGTCGGCCCCTTTGTGCTGGAATAACAGTGTGGTGCTCGTTGTCGTCCCCGGGAAGTGTCGCTATACTCGTAACGGGTGATACTTTGAAAACGGCAGGTCTCGAAAAGACCGGATCTGCCGGGACGTCGAGGTGCGTAATTTCGCTGCCGATCAGGCAGCGGCTTCGGGAGGTTGGCGTGGAAAGGATATCAATCAGGATGGGAGATATAACCACGCTGGAGGTGGATGCCATCGTGAATGCCGCCAACAGCACGCTCCTGGGAGGGGCCGGGGTGGACGGCATGATTCACTGGGCAGCGGGGAGCGGTCTTCTGGAGGAATGCCGGACGATCGGCTGGTGCCCAACGGGAGAGGCGAGAATAACTGCCGGGTACAATCTTCCGGCCCGCTTCGTGATCCATACGGTGGGGCCGGTCTACGGACTAGACAGGGAAAATGCACCGCGGCTCCTTGCTTCCTGCTACAAAAACTGCCTGGCGCTGGCCGCACAGCGCACTATCCGAACCATTGCCTTTCCCGCCATCAGTTGCGGCGCTTACGGCTACCCGGTGGAAGAGGCGTGCAAAATTGCTCTGGACACAACTATTTCTTTTCTGGAGAGAAATGTCGTTCCCGAAAAAGTACTCTTCGTCCTCTATTCCTGTCGTGACTATAACGCCTATTGGGAGTATTATGCGACGAAATCGGTGAACGGTTGATTCTTTTCCGCTCTGCGGACGGCTGGGTACTTTGTCCGTCTGGAACTGCAGAGGGATTGGGCTAAGAACGGAAGGATTCAGGTTCAGGGTTCTTTCGAAATACATCGGACGGAGCGGATCCGGGAACAAAATCCGCAGTGAGACTGTCAAATATGATAGGAAGTACTAAACGTTCGCTACCGGACGAAGATGCCGAACTCGTCGCTTCGTGCCGTGCGGGGGATCTGAATGCCTTCGAGGCCCTGGTCAAAAAGCACCAGACGCGGATGTTCACCCTAGCTTTTCGGGTTCTCGGGAATCATGAAGATGCCGGCGAGATCGTGCAGGATGCCTTTGTTTCCGCCTACCGGGGATTGGGAAAATTTCGCGGTGACGCAGCCTTTACCACCTGGCTTACGACAATCACCGTCAATCTGGCTCGCAACCGTCTGCAGCAGCTGCTGAGCCGCAAGTCGCGTGAGGTCTGTTCCCTGGATGATCCGATTCCGGGTTGTGGCGAGTGCAGCAGAACCCACGATCCGCCATCTGCCGATCCCTCGGCCCATGAACTGCTGGAGCGGGAAGAAATTCGTCAGAGGGTCCAGGGCTGCATCAACGGCCTCGAGATCGGATTTCGGGAGGCTCTGGTTCTGCGGGATGTGGAAGAGTATTCTTATGGGGAGATCGGAACGATGCTGTGCCTGGCTGAAGGGACTGTCAAGTCTCGCATATCCAGGGCGCGTGAGGCAATCAAGGACTGCCTGAAGAGAGTTGTAGGGGGATTTGATGGACCATGATTCCATACGTCATAAGCTGTCGGCATATCTGGACGGGGCCGTCACTCCTGCTGAGAAGTCGCTGATTGAAAAGCATCTTGAGGAGTGTCGTGACTGTAGCAACTCCCTCCATGAACTGGAACAAACGGTTCTCCATGTCCGGAGCCTGGGGGAGGTGGAACCGCCCCCCTGGCTGGCGGTCAAGGTCATGGCGCGGGTCAGGGACGAGGCCGGTCGGAAAAAGGGGGTGCTGCGTAACCTGCTGCAGCTGCCGTTGCGCTGGCGAATCCCTGTTGAAGCTGCCGCATTGGTATTTCTCAGCGTAACCGGCTATCTCGTTTACCAGAATGTCTCTTCGGAGATGAAGCAGGTGGTTCCCCAGGTCGGGGTTCTTCGTGAAGAGCCAACGCCATCGGCCCCGCCACCGGCCGCATCCCGGAAAATTCCGGAGGAACCTGCAGCTGTTCCGCAAAAGCCGTCAGCAGCCAGGCAAGAAAAGCAGGACGCGGAATCGGCTCCCCTAAGCCTTCCGACCGAGGAAGCATATCCCGATTCACGTCAGGAAGAACTTGAACCGATCCTGCCGTCTCCGGAAGAGGCTCCTTTCATGGCCGAGGGCAAAGGGCTGCACGATTTCCAGCTGCAGGAGAGGGGTGCTGTCAAATCAATATCTCCACCAGCTGATTTTTCTCGTGCGGAAAAGGAGCGCACGGCTCCTTCCGGGATGGCGCGGAGTAAGGCTCTTCCCGCGACCGAGGTGGAGGCGCTGCGACTCGAAATACTTGTTGCCGATGCTGATTCTGGAACGCAGGAAATAGAACGTGTGACAACTCGCTACGGTGGGGTACTCCTGCGCAGGGACGTTCTTTCGGCGAATGCAGGGGTTCTAGTAGTTCGGCTGCAGCGGAAGGCGGTTCAAGGCTACATCGAACTGCTGAAGAAGCTGGGAGATGTGCGGGGGACGGTTTCGGTGGCCCCGGAGGGTACTGATACGGTTGAGATATATCTTGCGGTGACTACCGGCAGGTAGTAGCCGGCCACTACCTTGGCAGGCGAGCGGAGACCGGCTATCGAGGAGGTGCGCCATCTTGCAGGCGCACACCATCGCTGACGCTTCAGAGGTACTTGATGTCGATGATTTCGTACTCTTTCAGGCCGGAGGGTACCTTTACCCGGACCGTATCATCCAGACGGTGACCAATCAACGCCTTTCCCACCGGGGATGTGCATGACATCATGCCCAGCTTGATGTCCGCCTCGTCTTCTCCCACAATCCGGTAGGTAACTTCCTCATCCGTCATGGTGTCGTACAGGGTCACCGTGGCACCAAAAACCACTTTGTCCGGCTTCAGGTTGGATAGATCAACCACGTAGGCGCGGGCCAGTTTATCTTTGAGTTCCTGGATTCGGCCTTCAATAAATCCCTGCCGGTGCTTGGCCGCATCATACTCCGCATTTTCCGAAAGATCTCCGTGGGCACGTGCTTCTGCAATATCCTGAATGACTTTCGGGCGATCTTCCCGGATGCGGCGTTTTAATTCATCCTGCAGGGCTTCGAAGCTCTCCCTGGTCATAGGTACTGAATGGGACATTGTGGTGCATTCCTCCTGGTACGGTGTTACGGCAGCGCGGTGGCTGTCTGCCGGGTGCGTGGCGCCCTGTTGCGACTTTCGAACGTATCGTGCGACGAGTTTCCCGCGCCGGTCGCCGGTCTTTCAGGCGCAGTTTCGTATCATGCAAAATGTGAGGGGCAGCCGAACAGGCCGCCCCATGTATGGTGTGTCAGGTATTTTTGAAATACTGCCGGCCGTTAGAGATACTCCTGCAGAGGTTTCGCGTCAAGCTCCTTGCTAAGCATGGCCAGGATTCCGTCAACAGCTGCCTTGGCTCCGGAGGTGGTTGTGAAATAGGCGATGTTGTTGACCAGGGCATTCCTGCGGATGGAGAAGGAGTCGGCAACCGCCTGCGCCCCCTGCGTGGTATTGATCACCATGCAGATCTCGTTGTTTTTTATCGAATCAACGATATGGGGTCGACCTTCAACGACCTTGTTTACCACCTTGACCGGGATACCCTTTTCCTGCAGGTATGAAGCGGTTCCACGGGTGGCAACCAGTTCGAAACCATTATCATACAGTTTTTTCGCAGGACTGACAATATGTTTCTTGTCGCTGTCACGCACGCTGAGGAACACCGATCCCGACAGGGGCAGCCTGACACCGGCACCCAGTTGCGCCTTGGCAAAGGCGCGGGCAAAATCGACGTCGATTCCCATAACCTCTCCGGTTGACTTCATCTCCGGGCCGAGGATAGTGTCCACACCGGGAAACTTGACGAATGGAAATACCGATTCCTTGACCGCGATGTGTTTCGGTTCTATCTCCGTTTCGATCCCCAGCTCTTTCAGTGTTTTGCCCGCCATGATGCGAGCAGCCAGTTTTGCCAGGGGGCGGCCGGTGGCCTTTGAGACAAAGGGGACGGTACGCGATGCACGCGGGTTTACTTCCAGGATGAATATCTCGCCATCCCTGACCGCAAACTGTACATTCATGAGACCCTTGACTTCGAGTTCCAGGGCCATGAGTTTTGTCTGGCGCTTGATTTCATCACTCGTTTCACGGGAAATCGAATAGGGGGGCAGCGAGCAGGCCGAATCTCCGGAATGGATACCGGCTTCTTCAATATGCTCCATGATCCCGCCAATGATTACATCGTGACCGTCACAGAGGGCGTCCACATCGATCTCGATCGCCTCATCGAGAAACTTGTCGATCAGGATCGGGTGCTCGGGAGATGCCTGGACAGCGGTGTGCATGTAGCGGCGCAGTCCGTCCACATCATAGACGATTTCCATGGCTCGACCACCGAGAACATAGGAGGGGCGGACAACGACCGGATAGCCGATCCGATCCGCGATCTTTTCCGACTCTTCGAAGGAGCGTGCGATTCCGTTTTCCGGCTGCCGCAGGTGAAGCTTGTGGAGCATGACCTGGAAGCGTTCCCGGTCTTCCGCCCGGTCGATGGCGTCGGGGGACGTTCCGATAATGGGTACTCCGGCTTTTTCCAGGGCGACCGCCAGTTTGAGGGGCGTCTGCCCGCCGAATTGGACAATGACCCCGTACGGCTTCTCTATATCAACGATATTGAGGACATCCTCGTAGGTGAGCGGCTCGAAATAGAGGCGGTCCGAGGTGTCATAATCGGTTGAGACCGTTTCCGGGTTGCAATTGACCATGATTGTTTCATAACCGTCTTCGGCCAGGGCGAATACCCCGTGCACGCAGCAGTAATCGAACTCGATGCCTTGGCCGATACGGTTCGGTCCCCCGCCGAGAATCATTATTTTCTTCCGGTCGGTGGGCTCCGCTTCACACTCTTCTTCATAGGTGGAGTAGAGATAGGGGGTGTAGGCAACGAATTCGGCCGCACAGGTGTCGACCCGCTTGAAGACCGGCACAATGTTCAGCGCGAGTCGCGTGGCGCGAATATTCTTTTCCGTAGTACCCCAAAGCCCGGCGATAAACCGATCGGAAAAGCCGTATTCCTTGGCGTCCTTCAGAACATCCCGCAGTTCCGGCACATTCTTTTCATAGAGCTGGCGGGCCGCTTTAAGCTCGTCTTCCATCTCGATCATCTGCCGGATGTTGGTAAGGAACCAGGGATCGATACCGGTAAGCGCGTACAGTTCCGCCACCTTCATGCCACTGCGGAATGCGTCGCCCAAGTACCAGACACGTTCCCAGTTTGGAGTCCGCAGTTTTTCCATCAGCGTGGCCTGCTCAGTGGCGGTCAGGGCGCGACGGGTCTCTTCTGTCAGGTCGAAGAAACGGGATTCCAGTCCGGAGGAGCCAATCTCCAGGGAACGCAGTGCCTTTTGGAAGGATTCCTTGAAGGTGCGGCCGATGGCCATGACTTCGCCGACCGACTTCATCTGGGTGGTCAGGGTTGCATCGGCGGCCGGAAATTTTTCGAAGGTGAAGCGCGGGATCTTTGTTACCACATAGTCGATGGTCGGCTCGAAACAGGCCGGCGTCTCACGGGTAATATCGTTCCTGATTTCGTCCAGATAGTAGCCGACCGCCAGCTTGGCGGCAATCTTGGCAATCGGGAATCCGGTTGCTTTTGATGCCAGGGCCGAGCTGCGGGATACGCGGGGATTCATCTCGATGACCGCCAGCCGGCCGTCGCGAGGATTGATCGAGAACTGGATGTTTGATCCGCCGGTATCGACACCGATTTCCCGGATGATCTTCATGGATGCGTCGCGGAGAATCTGATATTCCTTGTCAGTCAGGGTCTGGGCAGGGGCAACGGTGATCGAGTCACCGGTGTGCACACCCATCGGGTCGAGATTTTCGATGGAACAGATGATGACCACGTTGTCCTTGGTGTCGCGCATCACTTCCAGTTCGTACTCTTTCCAGCCGATGACCGATTCTTCCACCAGGATCTCGTCCGTGGGCGAGGCATCGATCCCTGCCAGGGCCATTTTCTCGTACTCTTCCACATTATAGGCGATACCGCCGCCGGTTCCACCGAGGGTGAAGGACGGACGGATAATGGCCGGGAAGCCGATTTCGCGAATGATCTCCATTGCCTCGGCGAGATTATGGGCAAGGCCGGAATTTGGAACCTCCAGGCCGATCTTTTTCATCGCTTCCTTGAACAGGGTGCGATCTTCGGCTTTTTTGATCGCCGGGAGTTTGGCGCCGATCAATTCCACTCCGTATTTTTCCAGGACGCCGTTTTCCGCCACCGCCACGGCGGTGTTGAGGGCCGTCTGGCCTCCCAGGGTCGGCAGCAGTGCATCGGGGCGCTCTTTGGCGATGATTTTTTCCAGGAACTCCGGGGTGACCGGTTCCACATAGGTTCGATCGGCAAAGTCGGGGTCAGTCATGATGGTGGCCGGGTTGCTGTTGAGGAGCACCACCTCGTAGCCCTCTTCCTTCAGTGCCTTGCAGGCCTGCGTCCCGGAATAATCGAATTCGCATGCCTGGCCGATAATGATCGGACCGGCACCGATAATGAGGATTTTCTTGATATCAGTTCTCTTCGGCATTGATTCTCCTTAGTAAGTTAGAAATCATTTTCTGCGTTTTTTTAGGCAGAAAATGATTTCGTTAACGCACTTATCCTGTTTATCAGGGCTAGGTATATCTATGGTAACTCGGCGGAGGCTCAGGCGTCCTGTTCTCCGGATACGTTGTCAGCGAAAGATGAAATAGGCGGCCCCGCCCAGACACAGACCGGCCCACAGATAGTCCAGCTTGAGCGGTTCTCCCATATAAAGGACGGCAAAGGGTACAAAAACGGCAAGGGTAATCACTTCCTGCAGAATCTTCAGTTGCCCCAGGCTGAAAACATGGTAGCCCATCCTGTTTGCCGGAACCTGGATCAGGTATTCGAAGAAGGCGATCCCCCAGCTGGCGAGTACCGCCAGAAACCAGGGTGTGGTCCGCAGATCCCTCAGGTGGGCGTACCAGGCGAAAGTCATGAAAACATTGGAAAGGAGCAGGAGGAAAACGGTTCTCATTCCTGTACCCAGCCATTTTCCAATCCGAATTCATCCAGCGCTGCCACCGCTTCGGCATATTCCCCCTCGGTAATCTTCCGCTGGAGGCCGGGAGTTTTTTCCGCTTCGTAAGCGGGGAAATACTGGTTCATGAGGGCCAGGTGAGTCTCTGTGCCCAGGGTTTCGGCGATCCACTGCAGCGTTGCCCGGCTGCCGGCTGCCCGCTCCGGCAGGACCAGGTGCCGGATGATCAGGCCCCGGAGGGCGATGCCCTCGTCATCAAGGCTCAGCTGGCCCACCTGACGGTACATCTCCCGGACTGCGGCGCGGTTGATGTCGCGGTAGCCGGGGGCCGAAGAAAAGCGGACCGCCGGTTCCTCGTCCGAATACTTCATGTCAGGCAGGTAGATATCCACGATCCCCTTGAGGAGAGCAAGGGCCGCCAGCGTCTCGTAGCCGTTGGAGTTCCAGACCAGCGGCAGTCGGAAGCCCCTCTGGATGGCGAGCCAGAGGGCTGCCAGGATCTGGGGCAGGTAGTGCCCGGGGGTGACGAGGTTGATATTGTGCGCGCCAAGTCTCTGGAGCTTCAGCATCTTGTCTGCCAGACCGCTGGTGCTCAGCTCTTCGCCATTGCCCAGCTGGCTGATCGGAAAGTTCTGGCAGAAACGGCAGCGCAGCGTGCACCAGGAGAAGAAAATCGTCCCCGACCCGCGAGTTCCCGAGATGGGCGGCTCTTCTCCCCGATGAAGGGCGGCAGAGGCAATCTTCGGTTTCAGCCCGGCCCGGCAGAAGCCGGTTTCACCGCTGATTCGGTCAACCCGGCACTGGTGGGGGCAGAGGTCGCAACTGCGAAGCCGGGCGTATGCCGCTCGAACTCGTTCGCGGAGCTCCCCTGATTGAATAAGATCACTGTAGCGCATGCAATACCATCAGATTACAGGGCAAAAATTTTTTTCCCTTACCCCTTAATCCTTACCCCTTAATCCGTGCCCCGAACCCCGTATCCCTTGTTCACGCCTTTTTCCATTTCTCCATCAGATCTACAAACCGCCCGAACAGGTACTGGGAATCATGGGGTCCTGGAGATGCCTCGGGATGGTGCTGAACGGAGAAGATCGGCAGCTCCTTGTGGCGCATTCCTTCGACGGTCAGATCGTTGAGATTCTCGTGGGCCAGTTCGCAGGTCTGGGAAAGCGACGCAATGTCAACGGAAAAGCCGTGGTTCTGGGCGGTGATTTCGACGGTGCCGGTGGCCAGGTCCATGACCGGGAGATTCGAACCGTGGTTGCCGAATTTCAGCTTGACGGTTCGGCCGCCGAGGGCCAGGCCGAGGAGCTGGTGACCGAGACAGATGCCGAATATCGGGATTTTACCGACCAGTCGTTTAATGTTGGCGATAACCTCGGTCATTGGTTCGGGGTCACCGGGTCCGTTGGAGAGGAAGATCCCGTCAGGGTTCAGGGCAAGCGCTTCCTCGGCCGGAAACGTGGCCGGAACAACTGTCACATCGCAGCCCGCGGAGACGAGGCAGCGGAGGATGTTGTACTTGATGCCGAAGTCGTAGGCGACAACTTTATAGGGGCGCTCTTTGCCGGAAAAGTCGCCATAGCCCGTGCCCAGATCCCAGAGACTCTGCGACCACTGGTAGGGTTTGTCACTGCTTACCCCGCTTGCCAGGTCGAGACCTGCCATGCTGGGAACTGCGCGGACTTTCCTGAGGAGGCTGGCATGGTCGGTGTCGATTGTGGAAATTATGCCGTTTTGCGCCCCGTTGTCGCGTAGATGGCGGGTCAGCGCGCGGGTGTCGAGTCCCTGGATGCCCACCACGCCGTTTTCCCGCAGGTAGGCGCCGAGGCTCATGGTGGCTCGCCAGTTGGAATACTCTTCGATGTACTCCTTGACGATGAAGCCGGAAAGATAGAGCTTGCTGCTCTCAATGTCTTCCGGGTTGACGCCGGTATTGCCGATCTGGGGGTAGGTCATGGTGACCATCTGCCCCTTGTAGGAAGGGTCGGTCAGTACTTCCTGGTATCCTGACATGGCGGTATTAAAAACCACCTCGCCGGTTGCTTCTCCGGTGGCTCCAAATGATTTTCCCTGAAAAATACGGCCGTCGGCGAGCGCGAGAACTGCTTTCATGTATATCTCCCTGCTGGTTGGTATGTCACGGTTGGGGCGCGGCACGCAGCGCCCCGATGAGGTTACTGGTTTGTATGGACAATTTTTCCGCCGACAATGGTGTAGGCTGCCTGCCCCTTCATCGTAACACCGATAAAGGGTGAGTTTTTCGATTTGCTGACAATCGCGGCTTCCTCAACCGTCCATTCCCGGTCAGGGGCGATGATCGTGATGTCGGCGATCGATCCGGGTTCGAGGGTCCCCCGGTCGAGCCCCAGAATCCGGGCCGGATTCATGGAAAGCTTGCCAACAAGGGCGTTCAGATCGAGGACCTTATCTCTCACGAGGGTTAAAGAGAGTGACAGCGCGGTTTCGAGGCCGATAATGCCGTTGGAGGCCAAGGCGAATTCCACATCTTTTTCGTCACTGTGGTGAGGGGCATGGTCGGTGGCGATCGCATCGATCGTCCCGTCGGCAAGGCCCGCCTTGATGGCGGCCACATCGTCACTGGTTCGGAGTGGTGGGTTCATCTTCGCGTTGGTAGTATAGCCCCTGACCGCGTCTTCGGTAAGGGTAAAATAATGGGGGGCCGTTTCGCAAGTTACCTTGACCCCACGTGCCTTGGCGTCGCGTATGATCTGGACCGCACCTTTGGTTGAGACATGGGCAATGTGAATCGGTGAGTTGCTGAATTCGGCGAGATAGACATCCCGTGCCGTTGCGGCATCTTCGGCAACCCAGGGAATCCCCTTGAGACCCAGTTCGGTGGCGGTGAAGCCATCATTCATCAAGCCGTCTCCGGAAAGGCCCAGATCCTCGGAATGTGAGATAAGGGGTATCTCCATTCCCTTGGCGTATTCCAGCGCCCGGCGCATGAGTTCGGGATTGGTGAGAGGGCGTCCATCGTCGGAAACTGCCACGCAGCCGGCTTCTTTCAAGTCGCCCATTTCCGCCAGTTTTTCACCCTTGCTGCCCTGGGTAATACAGCCGACAGGGAAGACATTCACCAGGCCCTCGGCTTTTGCCTTGGTAATGATGTACGTGGTAACGGCCTTATTATCGTTCACCGGATTGGTGTTGGGCATGCAGGCAACGGAGGTGAATCCGCCGGCTGCTGCTGCCCTGGTTCCGGTTACGATGTCTTCTTTGTACTCCTGTCCCGGGTCGCGAAGATGGACATGCATGTCGATCAGTCCCGGGGTGACGATAAGTCCGGTGGCATCGATGACTTCGCCGGATTTGCCGGCAGCGAGTTTCTTGCCGATTTCTTTTATTTTGCCGTTCTCGATCCGGAGGTCGAGCTTCTCGTCAATCTGCTGGGCCGGGTCGATAACACGACCACCCTTTATTAAAAGATCCATTTGGCACCTCGTGGTTGGAAGTTCAGTGTTCAAGGTTCAAAGTTCAAGGTTCAAGGTTCAATGTTAAATTATGGAGACAGAGATTGAGTTTCGGTTGAGAGTACAACCTTGAACCTCGAACATTGAACGTTGAACCCGGTATTATTCCGTCGGCCCGCCGCCACTTACATGGTAGAGCATCGACATGCGGACCGCCACACCGTTTTCCACCTGCTCGAGGATGACGGAGTTGCTGCCGTCGGCCACATCGGAACAGATCTCCACCCCCCGGTTCATGGGCCCGGGGTGCATGACCAGAACACCCGGTTTTGCCATCTTTACCAGTTCCTCGGACAGCCCGAAGTAGCGCGAGTATTCCCGCATGGTGGGAAGCAGTGCCTTGCCCTGTCTTTCCAGCTGGATGCGGAGCATCATAATAACATCGGCACCTTCCACCGCTTCCTTCATCCTGCTGCAGACGGTGAGATTGCCGAGGCGTTCCACACCGGGGGGGATCAGGGTTGGCGGTCCGGCCAGGAATACCTCGGCGCCCATCTTGCTCAGTCCGTAAATGTTGGAGCGTGCGACCCGGCTGTGGGTGATGTCGCCGACGATGGCAACCTTGAGTCCTTTCAGGGTTCCCAGTTTCTCACGTATGGTCATCATGTCGAGCAGTGCCTGGGAGGGGTGCTCGTGAGAGCCGTCTCCGGCATTGATGACCGAGTAGGAAACGCGCTTTGCCAGGTAATGGTGGGCTCCGGAGATTGCATGGCGCATGACGATGATGTCCGGCTTCATGGCTTCGATGTTTCGGGCCGTGTCCGAGAGGGTTTCCCCTTTCTGAACCGCACTGGTGGAGGCTGAGATGTTGAGGGTGTCGGCCGAGAGTCGTTTGGCCGCGATCTCAAAAGAAGTGCGGGTGCGGGTGGACGGCTCGAAGAACAGGTTCACGACCGTTTTGCCGCGCAGGGTCGGAACCTTCTTGATCTCCCGCTTGCTGATCTCTTTCATGTTGTCGGCGGTGTTGAGAAGCAGCTCAATCTCTTCCACCGTCAGATCCTGCAGTCCCAGGATGTCTTTATGTTTGAATGCCATGGGTGCCCCTCCAGATAATAATGAAAAATCAGGGTTTTTCCAGTACTACTTCGACCGGGTGATTGGCCTCGTCGAATTTTACCAGGATATTCTCTTTGCTGCTGGTGGGGACATTGCGGCCGACGAAGTCGGCGCGGATCGGCAACTCCCGATGGCCACGGTCGACAAGAACCGCGAGTTGAATGCACTGGGGTCTGCCATGGTCCATCATGGCATCCATGGCGGCCCGTATGGTTCTGCCGGTGAAAAGCACATCGTCCACCAGGACAACCTTCTTTCCTGCGATGCTGAAGGGGATATCGGTTTTTCCGACCGGGAGATGGGCGGCCTGGCTCTTGATGTCATCCCGGTACAGGGTTATGTCCACCGAGCCGACCGGGATCATGACTCCTTCGATCTCCTCCAGGAGGGCGGCCAGTTCAAAAGCCAGATAATCTCCACCGGTCCGGATTCCTATCAGCACCAGGTCGGAAATTCCCTTGTTGCGTTCCAATACCTCGTGAGCAATGCGGGTGAGCGCCCGTTTGACGCCGACTCCGTCAAGGATGACGGTTGTTTCTTTATTCACTTCAAACCTCCTTGTGCAGTCCTTTGAAGTACGGTTCCGGGCAGCTTGTCCGGGGTGGTGGCGGCGCAAAAAAAGCCTTTCCGCAAGTGGGCGGAAAGGCTTTTGGCTGGTCAATGTGATCGGATTGCTGCATGCCCCCACCTTTGTTAACCTCACAGGGTTAGATTAAAAGGCCGGTCGGTAAATTTCCCTAACACTAGCACCATCTCTCGAGTCCGTCAAGGAAGAAAATGATGCGGTCAGCTGCCCTCGTTTTCTCGTTCGAGCAGTGCCACATTCTCCACATGGGGAGTCTGGGGAAACATGTCCACCGGCTGAATTTCGAGGGTCCGGTAGCCCAACCCTTTGAGGGTGTGGAGATCACGGGCCAGGGTGGTCGGAGAGCAGGAAACGTAGATGATTCGCTTGGGCTTCAAACGTGAACAGCTCCGCAACACCTCTTCGTCGCACCCTTTACGGGGCGGATTCAAGACAACGATGTCCGCCTCGGTTTTTTCCTCACTGAAGCCTGCCAGCAGTTCTGCCGCGTCTCCTGCTTCAAATTGACAGTTTCGGATGCCGTTCAGGCGGGCGTTTTTGGCGGCATCTGCCACGGCGGCTTCGGCCAATTCGAAGCCGACTATTTCGCGAGCGCTGTCGGCGAGAAAAAGAGATATGCCGCCAATTCCACAGTAGACGTCCACAACCGATTCCCTGCCGGTGAGGGCGGCCCATTTTTTTACCTGCTGATAGATGGTTCGGGCGCCATCGTTGCTTACCTGGAAAAACGAACGGGGGGAGATGGAAAAGCGGATATCTCCGAGTTTTTCGGTGAGGGTCTGCTGTTTCGTGACAAAGAATTCCCGGTCTCCCATGATAACATTGCCGGTCGAGGTGTTTACATTCTGTGCGACAACCGTCACTTCAGGAACCGCCTTTTGCAGATGCTTTGCCAAGTGGTGGATTTCGTTGAAGCTGCGCTCACTCGTTACAAGAACAACCATGGCACGGTTTTCGTGCTCTGAGACACGGACAACCAGGTACCGCAGCAAGCCGTTCTCGGTTTTGGGACTGTAGATCGGTATCTTCCCCTTGCGAATGCCTTCCCTGGTTGCTTCTACAATGCGGTTGATGAGCGGATGGTGGAGTTGGCAGTCCCCCAAGTCGATGACTTGGTGGGTGTTGCGCAGGTAGATGCCGATTTTTGGCTCGGCGAACTTTCCTGAGATTACCAGCTTTGCCCTGGTTCGATAGGAAAGAGGTTTATTCGAAGGAAGCACCGGGTTGATTTTCGTCTCCCTGAGTGACGGGTAGTTTCTGACTACTCCGTCTACCAAGCCCTTTTTCCAGTCCAGTTGCGCCTGGTATTTCATCTGGATAAGCGGGCAGCCGTCGCAAGAAGCTGCCTTTGCGCAAGGGGACTCCGCCAGGCGCTCTGGTGAACTGCGAAAGATTTTAAAGGTATCGGCAAAGGTGTCGCGCTGACCGGAAAAGGTGATGCGAGCACGAACCTGTTCCCCCGGGAGTGCTCCGTTTACACGGATCCTGATTCCATCGTGGTCTGCGATGCCATAGCCATCTTCATCGAGGCTGATAATGGAAAGATCGAGTGCTT
>Ga0351905_1017_pt1 | contig 49451 bp, 49 predicted proteins | sample BONcelHT113001E4_FD_205822 | JGI IMG/M metagenome (GOLD analysis project Ga0351905, IMG submission 205822) | Enriched cells from coal bed in the Powder River Basin, Montana, United States - BONCAT cells T11 rep1 HSBNCT.T11.300.1.E4 ... | reverse complement strand
GCATCATTCAGGTCTTCGAGAAGCCGATTATAGAGCCACCTGCAAGCATCCAAATTCTCTGCTAACTTCCATTGAGTGATATTGCTCGGGAATATGGGATACTTGTAGCTGATCATCATACGAATACAGATATGCATACCTAATATTTATATCAGTTGAGGGCGGCGTGAAAGTAATCATGACAAATGACTCCGCTTTCATCCCCACCCAGAAGGATGGGGACTTCCCGCTCCGCCCTTCGTGATCCTACAAGTTAAATAGTTAGCGAGCCCTAATTTGATGCTATGAGCGATGCAGGACTTATATTATTATTCATAGTCATAGTCTTTGGCGCATTCTTGATCATGAGATCCATCAAGAATTTCGTGGTTAATGCCATAATGGGGCTGGTGATTCTCATTGTGGCTAACGCCGTAGCAGGTCTAGGCATTGGCTATAGCTGGCTGGTGGTCTTGATCTGCGGCATCGGCGGAGTCTTGGGCGCATTCCTGGTCATACTGCTCCATTTCCTGGGCTTTGGAATTTAGACTCGAATTATGATATCAAGCACTATCATCATGGGGGCATACTTTGTACTCTTTGCCGTTGTGCACAGTCTCCTGGCTGACCCCAGATTCAAGAGCCGGGCCAAAAAAGCGATCGGCAATTCCTTTGACCGCTGGCAGAGGTTGGCCTACAACCTTCTCGCTCTGCTCATGATGCTGCCCTTCCTCAACATCCTGATCTTCCTGCCGGACCGAATTCTCTATTCCATTCCAGCACCCTGGAACTGGCTGATGCTCGTCGCCCAGCTCCTGGCAGCAGTCGCGCTGTTGCAGACGATTCGCATGACGGGCGTCTCCTATTTCCTGGGCCTGTCCCAATTGCAGGGCGCGAATGGGCCAGCGAGCGGAGAGGGCGGGCTGGTAACTGATGGCTTTTATTGCCACATCAGAAATCCTCTTTTCTTCTTCTCCGCAGTTTTCCTCTGGCTCTCCCCCCTCATGACCGAGAATCTGCTGGCCTTCAATATCCTGGCCACGATCTACTTTTACCTGGGTGCCCGGCACGAGGAGAGGTCGCTTAAAGAGGAGTTCGGAGAGGAGTATGAGGAGTACCAGAAAGCAGTGCCCATGTTCTTGCCTCGGTGGAGGTGCTAGTACAGCAAGGCCGACATAAGCCAATGTTTTGACTTCCCAGCTTCACGCCTTCGCGTGAAACCGGACTCGGTTGAATCTCACGCGAAGCCGCGAAGGCGCCAAGAACGGTCAGCCGTTCACAAAGGCAAGGCACATTATCGGGAATGGCATACAAAGATATGGCAGCAACCTAGACCAGGGATTCCCATACCGCTTTCTGCAGCATGGCCACCACAGGCAGTCTTATGATTACTGCTAGCCTTTCGCACCCCATTGTGCCGACTACTATGGAGGAGCGGTCGTCGGCAATCATCAGGGCGTCAATGCTGTTGCTGGTGCCGTCGATGATATAGTCTTTGAAGAACCTCTCCGCGTCCTCTTTCATCTCCTGGACCTCAAAGCCCAAGCCCTCGAACTTCTCTTTCCTGTCGACCTTGATCCGCAAGCCGGCCACTTTTTTCATTTCAGCTCTGTGCTCAGTCAAGAGGTCCGGGCTGCGGCAGAAGACGATCAGCTCTCGCTCAACCTTGCCGAGAAAATCCCTGATCCTGTTATTTATGCCCCACTCGCTGCGAACGCACCAGACGGGAGAGCAGCTGTGCGCCTCTAGATTGAGGCTCAATAGCTCGCTGGTAGATCGGTCTATGCAAGATACCAGCTCATCTCTCAGCCTTTCCATGACCCTATCCGGTTCCACAGCCCGGTAGTATGTGGGTGAGCCCTGCACAAACTCCACAAAGCCCTTGCTGCCCAGATCTCTCAGGATGTCGTAAATCCTGGTTCTGGGAACGCCGCAAAGTTCGTGCACCTCTCTGGCAGTGGCCTCGCCCATGCCTACCAGAGTGGCATACGCTTTGGCTTCATATTCCGTAAGTCCCAGCTTTAGCAAGCCCTCTACGATCCCTTCTTGCATTGTAACTCAATTAGTTACAACAAAGTTAAATAGATTGTTGTGGCATCATTATCGGATTTGCATCTATCTGGGCGGATTTAAATGACATACAAACTCCCGGGCTATAGCATTCGATATGCACTCTTTGCAGGATTGTCGTGCTTTCTTGTCTTGGCACTTCTCACGATTTGCCTTGGGTCTTCGAAGGCCACTGAGGCAGGAGCGCCCATCCCACCGGAAGAGTTCGGGGACGATTACTACAAGGTCTACGGCACACCTAATCTGACCGTTTCCCTGGAGCAGACTCGCGTCTATCAGGGTGAGCAGACCTCGCTTCTTCTCACCCTGACCAATCGAGGAAGGATAACCTCTTTCCAGGTCAACGAGGAGCCTGGTGCCAACAAAAAGGAGGAGATCCTCGCCGCGCAAAAGGAGTTGGAGCTGGAAAAGCAGAGAACCGTAGCCCAGGATGTTTCGATTCGCCTTTTGGCTGAAAACCAGAGCGCCATAGACATAAAACGGTCCGTGGCCTTTCCCGGCAACATCCGGGAAGGCCAGACCTCCGCCCGGCTGGAGTTTCCCCTGGAAGCCTATAAGAATGCCCGCCCCGGCCGATACCTGCTCTATGCCATCGCCAATTACACCTACCAGCGAGACGTGGCCGTGAAAGGGGATGAAGACCGTCCTGAGACGCCGGATGTCTTTTACTGGTATGATAGCCTCAGCCAGACCATTCCCCTAATCCTGACAGTAGAGCGAAGAAGCGGCGCGCAGTTTGAGATCCTGGATGTCAGTCCCTCTGCCCTGCCGGCAGGCACTCAGGACAATGTGATCAAAATCCGCATAAAAAATGTGGGCCATGATGTTGCCAAAGACCTGATGGCCCGGCTTCGTCCCGAGAGCGGCCTTTATGTGAGCGTGGACGAGTCGCCTATTCCGGCTTTGCAGCCGCAACAGGAGGCAGAGCTGCTCTATAAAATGGATGTCTCCAAGGATGCCGTGCCCGGCAAGAGATACCAGCTTAAGGTTCTCTTTGAGTTTTCCGATAGCTACCGGGATGACCTTTCCGACGCGGAGAATGCCTATCTGCAAATCGAGCCAGAGAGCTCAAGCCAACCGTTGGCCGCCGTCATTCTCCTCGTTGTGCTGGCCGCCGTCTTGATTGTAGTAGTCAAGAGAAGGAGCAAGAGCTGAGGAGCATGGCAGAGAGAGGGAAGGTGAGGGAATTGGAGCTGGCGGTATCGGCTCGGGGCGTGACTAAGAGCTTCGGGCGGCAGCGGGTCCTGGACAGCCTTAACTTGGACATTCCATCCGGCATGACCTACTGCCTGCTTGGGCCAAACGGCTCGGGCAAGACCACCTTCATTCGCGCCATCGTGCGGCTGCTGCGCCTGGATGGAGGAGAGATGAAAGTCCTTGGCCGGCCCGTCTCCGAAGTTGATAAGATCTACTCTCAGATAGGCTATATGACCCAGCACAAAGCTCTCTATCCCGACCTGACGGTGCAGGAAAATATGGAGTTTTATGCCGGGCTCTATGGCCTGAAGAAGCAGCAGCGAGAGGAGAAGATAGAGGAGCTGCTCCGAATGGTCGATCTCTTGGAGCACCGCGGTCGTCTGGCCGGGGCGCTCTCCGGCGGCATGTACCAGAGGCTCTCTTTGGCCTGCACCCTCATCCACGAGCCCGAGCTGCTATTGCTGGACGAGCCCACCGTGGGCATAGACCCCCGGCTGCGCCAGACCTTCTGGGAGTACTTCAACCGCCTGGCAGGGGAGGGCAAGACGGTCCTCATCACAACCCACCTCATGGATGAAGCGGAGAAATGCCAGAGGGTGGGCTACATGCGCGCGGGAAGGATGGCGGCCCAGGGGACGCCGGAGGAAATCCAACGCCTGGCTGGCCTAAAGCCCATTCTCAAGCTCTGGCTGGCCGAGCCAGAGAGAGATGCCGCCCAACTTCTGGCCCAGGGATATGAGATAGATGTCGTTGGTGGAGTCGTGCAGGTCCACCTGGAAAGACACGCGCAGATCAAAGAGGTACTGGCTACAATCTCGCCTCGGGACATGAGGCTGGAGGAACCCAAGCTGGAAGAGGCATTCCTGCGTCTCTCGGAGGCGACATGAGCCCTTCCTTTGGCCGCGTAGGCGTGGTGGCTCTTCGCGTCATTCGCCAGCTCAAGAGAGACCGGCGCACCATCGGCCTGATCGTCTTCGCGCCCATCGTCCTCATGATCCTCTTCGGCTATGCCCTCTCCGGAGATATGAGCGGCGTCGCCCTGGGGCTGGTGGACGACGGCGGCCACGCTGCCCTGCGAGCGCACATCGAATCGATAAAGGACTTCAATATACTTTACATGGGATCTGAGTCGGATGCCGAGAAGCTAATAACCGAAGGGCAGCTGGACGGGGCGGTGCTCCTGCGGCCGGGCCAGGTGCAGGTTTTGCTTGATGCCAGCAGCCTGCAGATCTCGGGCGCAATTGCGGCGGCAGTGCAAGCGGCAGCCTCAAAGGAAAAAGCCTTACTGCAAAAAGCACAGGAAAGCCCCATCATCACCCGCTACATCTTCGGCTACGACCTGGAGATGATGGACACGGTGGGCCCGGCTATCCTGGGCCTGGTGGTCTTCTTCTTCACATTCATCAACGCAGCCATCGCTTTCATCCGGGAGAGATCGCAAGGGACGCTGGAGAAGTTCATGGTCTCGCCCTTAAGCCGGGTGGAGATGATATCGGGCTACGTACTGGGCTTCTCCCTCTTCACGATCCTGCAATCGGCTACCACCCTCTTCGTGGTTACCTTCGGCTTCGGAGTGCCCCTGCAAGGTAGCCCACTCACCGCGCTGGCGGTGGTGCTGCTTTTAGGAGCGGGCGCTCTGGTCCTGGGATCCTTCTTCTCCAACTTCGCTCGAAGCGAGTTTCAGGTGGTGCAGTTCATACCGCTCATCATCACTCCTCAGATTGTCCTCTGCGGCATCTGGTGGCCCCTGCAATCTGTGCCCGAGTTCATCCGGCCTTTCTCCTACATCCTTCCCCTCACCTATGCCGCCCATGCCTTGCGAGCGGTGATGCTCAAGGGAGCGGGCATCGGTGATATCCTCTATCCCGACCTTCTGGCCTTGGGGATATTCTTCCTGGTCTTTTTTGCGGCGGCGACGCTCATGCTGAAAAGAGAGGTGGCATGAGTTAATGACGATCCCTGGTGATTCTTCAAGATATAGGCTCAAAAGAAAATGGGCTGTAGCCTGCAGTCCTTGGCTGGAATTAGGTGCCTATTTCCATAACATCCAGCCCGTTATTCGCGTCTCTTCGCTATTTTCAATGGCTAACCCCTGGTTACTATGAGTATCCTTTTTTATTCATTGCTCTGTGCACTCTGTGAACTCTGTGCCTCTGTGGTGGAAACGTCTTTGGCCACTGGTTTATAACCTATGGATTACGGACGGCCACCACAGAGTCACAGAGCGCACTGATAACTCACAGAGAACTCAACTATTCCATTACCCACTTAAAACAGCGAGGAACCTTATTCGCCCTGGCCTCTTCCTTGCCTGGTGACAAGTTCACTGCATGCCCAAGCGTTCCTTTATCGCTCTGACATCGGCCTGTACCTGTCTAAGTGTCATCCCATATCCAGGTTGAATGTCCTCTCTCAAGCCCTTAATTTCTTCGAACGTCGCGTCTGAGGTTTTCCGCACCGCTTTGATCTCATTGAGGATTTGCGGAGTGACGGCGGTATTCTTCCTTACTTCAAACATGCTGTCTCTCAGGTCAAGAAGTACGGGGATAGCCTTATTTAATTGGACTGTGGCGCAGAACTGAGCATACTCTCCAATTTTCATGACTTCTCCCTCGAAGTCATCAAAGACGATATTTGATACTCTCGAGCGGACGGGGCGTTCGGTCTCTACCTGGTTACAAAATGCTTTGATTGCCGCTTCGTCACCATCTGCAAAAACTGCGACTTCTTCGCCTTCGCTGCTTTTTGTATTATGTGCTTCGAACATTCTGATTCTGTTGGACATGGCGATGCCGAGCAGGAAGTATCTGTAGCCTACGTCATGCACTTTAGGACCGATAATCTTGATTTCCAGTTTCATAACCGTTCTCAGTATATGTTAGTTGGGCTATTTGGATCCTTCCTTGAGTAACTGAAGGACCCAGACCAGTCGTCTCGCAACCCGCCTCATGTCAGCTTGCTCTTAACCTTGGCGTAAAATCCAACTCTTCCCACCTTCACAAACCTGGCCGGGGTCTTGGCCTTGCTTATGACCACCGTATCCTTAGAAGAGATGGTAGTCGAGGTCTGGCCGTCCACCACCACCAGCGCCTCCTTCTCCGGCAGCTTGAGCCGAACCTCGATGACGCTGTCTCCCGGAATCACCCAGGGCCGGCTGGAGAGCTTGAAGGGTGCCATGGGTACGAGCACAATGGCGTCCACCCGCGGATCGACGATGGGCCCGCCCGCAGACATGGCATAGGCCGTGGAGCCGGTGGAGGTGGCGATGATGACGCCGTCCGCCCGGAAGTCCTCCATAAGAGCACCGTCCACAATGATCTCAAACTCGATCATCTTGGCGGGACTGGCGGTGAGAAAGGCGATCTCATTGGTGGCGCGAGGCAGGCATACCCCATTGAGCAGCAATTTCAGGCGCGAGCGCACATCCACATCAAAGCCCGATAACAGCCGCATTAGAGTCTCGATGGCGTCCTTGGGCTCCACGTCCACCAGAAAGCCCAGCGTACCCATGTTTATGCCCAGGATTGGCACCGGATCTGCCATCTTGTGAATGGTGCGCAGAATGGTTCCGTCTCCCCCTACGGAGACTATGAAGTCCACCTTCTGACGCTCCATCTCCGCGACTGTTGTGCCCTGCCGGCCGATTTGCAGAGCAAGGTCCTCATCCACGAATATCGTGACGCCCTTATCCTCGCACTCGATCTGATAGATGAGCATCTGCGCCAGCCGAATTGATTCGGGCTGCTGCCGGGAGACAAAGCCGATCTTAATGGGGGCCGCCTCCGATGAGCCTGAGCAGGTCCGCGTGCTTTAGGCCGTTTGAGCCGATCAGATCCTTCCTCTGCCACATATTGCCATCAAGATGAAGCGCGTTTCCCAGCGCATCGGTCACCTTTCCGCCCGCCTCCTCCAGGATGATCTTCCCTGCCGCCACATCCACTACCCGCATCATGCCCCGCAGATCCACGAAGGCGTCCAGCTTTCCTGAGGCGACAAGAGCCATCTCCAGGGAGGTGCTCCCTAAGGTGCGAATGCGGCGCACAGTGTCTCCGATGCCCGCAATCCTGCCCGTATGGGGCCGCAGGGTGTAAGCGGAGATGCTGAAATGTGAGAGGTCGGCATGGGGCGATACTTGCAGGCGGCCGCCCAGCTGAGAATAGGCGCCCCGCCCTGCTTCGGCATAGAAGCTCCCGCCCCGGGCCAGATCGGAGATATAGCCAAAATGAAAATCGCCTTTGCTCAGGTAAATGGAGACGGAGTAAAAGGGGATGCCTGCTATGGCGTTGAAGGTGCCGTCCAGGGGATCGAGGTGCAGGAAATAGTCGGGCTTCTCGCCGATTAAAACCTCGCCAATCTCCTCGCTGAGCACTCTAAAGCCCAGGCCAGAGGCACGCAGTGTATCGAGAACTGCGTTCTCTGCTGCTCGATCGATGCTCTTGGTGGGTGTGCCGTCCGCGCCCATCTTCACATTTTGCCCGCCGGCGGCGGTGCCTGCCATCCCTTCCACAGCCGCAGCCACGGCTTCTGCTGCATTATCGCATAGTCTTAATAGATCGCTGCCTTGGGGGGAAAGTCGCTCGCTCATCACTTTCCAGAGTGGCATGCCCACTATAAAAGTTTCTCACTTGAGATCAAAAAGCTTTATAACATGCCAATTTGTAACACGCTATCACGTAACAGTCACGGAGGGATTCTATTTGATCATTGGGTTACCTACTGATACCTTTATTGGAGTCATAATTGTGCCCGTAGCCATCTCGCTATTGCTCTTGCTCTGGGCTCTTAGGTGGTGATGGGCTTGGACTTTATTGGAACAATTATTATAATCCTGTATTTCGTTGGCCTGATGGCCATCGGAGCCATAGCCTCAAAGAAGATCAAGAACTCAGAGGATTTCCTGGTAGCAGGAAGAAATCTTGGCTTTTGGACTTTTACTCTACTGGTGGTAGCCAGCATCTGCAGCGGCATGACCATCCTGGGTGTCGCCGGTCTCGGTTACGCCGCAGGCTGGCCCAGCATCTGGGAGCAGATCTTTGTGCCGCTCTCGGCTGCAGTCTGCATACTGTTCTTCGGAACCAAGCTGCACTCCGTCGCCTCTAGAACGGGCTACGTGACGGTGCAGGACTACTTCGCTCACCGCTTCTACAGCCCGAGAGGCATTCGCGGCACATCGGCCATAATCGGTGTCCTCATCTCCATCATCTACCTGGTGGGGCAATACGTCTCCATCAGCATGGTCCTGTCATGGCTCTTTAAGATCCCCTATGAGTGGTCTCTAGTGATCGGAGCGGTCATAGTCATGGCCTACACCATCCTTGGCGGCCTTTACGCCGTAGGCATGGCTTCCCTGGTGCAGGGAATAATGATACTGGCAGGAGTTTTGCTCGTGGGGCCGGTGGTCATTGCAGCGGCAGGGGGACTGGAGCACATCAATGTCGTCCTGGCGAGCATAGATGTGAACATGACGCATCTCTGGTATCCGCAAGTGCATCCGCCTTATGCCAAGTACGCCTTCATGACGCCCGAGTACCTGGTATCGTTCTTCTTCCTGCTCACATTCGGGCTGGCGGCAGCTCCGCACGTCGTCAACAACGTCCTGGCGGCAAGAGACATCAAGTACTTCAAGTGGGCTCCTCTGGCAGCCTTCGTCATCTATGCCGTGATCATGTACCTGTGCAAGATCACCGGATTTGCGGCTCGATCTATGGTCAGCGAAAATATGATCTCCCTGCCCACGGGTGTTGCCAATCCTTCCGACTACAGCTTCATTGTGGCGGCGGAGTATGTCTTTCCGGCCATCTTCGCGCCCATTGTGGCCATAATAGTATTATCTGCAGTCATGTCCACTACGGACCGGCTCATGCTGACCATTGGCAGCTACGTGAGCTGGGATGTCTACAAGCAGTTCATCAACAAGGATGCGTCTGAAAGATCGATCACCCTGCTCAGCCGGGTGGCCATTGGGCTTTCCACTGTCATTACGCTCTATTTGGCCTGGTCCAATCCGCCGGAGCTTTTGGCCTGGCTGATCTGGATGGCCATTGGCGTGATGCTGGCCTGCTTTGTAACGCCCCTATTTGCCGGGCTGTACTGGCGCCGGGCGACGCGCGAGGGCGCTCTCGCCTCTATGATTGTGGGGCTGGTGGGTGTATTTGCCTTCAGCTATTACGCCAAATTCATCACACCCATGCCCATGCACCCCAGCATATACGGATTTGCGCTATCGCTGGCGGCTATGATACTGGTCAGCCTGATGACTAAAAAGCCGTCCGAGAAGCTGCTGGATGAGACGAGCACCGGCATGTTCATCCGGGATCGCAAGAAGGCCTGAGCCGAGAAATCCGGCCAGGCGGCTTTATTGTAGAGTCCGCCTGGCCCGGGCAAAGGCATAGGAGCGATAAGATCTAATACGACGAAGAGATAGTGAAAGGGGCAGGGCCCGTGGTCTAGCTGGTTATGACATCGCCCTTACACGGCGGGGATCACGCGTTCGAATCGCGTCGGGCCCATATCATCAATCGTTTTCGCTCTTCGTTATTTCCAGAGGCTAACTGTGGTGTCTCTGTGGTTGAAAACGTCGTTAGACGCTGGTTATAACCTATGGCTGACGATACTATCACCACATGGGTGACAAAAAGTCATGTGTATTTCTTTGCACACTCATTTTTACCTGGGAAATTCAAAGCAAGAATAGGGCAACGAGCCCCACCAGTACCGTTGGCAGGAAGATCACCGCCATCTTGTTGCCAAACTCCCTTGTCCCCAGCACATAAGCCAGGATGAGCTTGACCAGGGTGTTGGTTATGGCGGCCAGGGTGATGGTGGTGACGGCCACGGCGGAAGCGACGGTCGACTTGGCCAGAGAGGCCATGGTGAGAGCAATGGCGTCGACATCAGCCAGGCCGGAGACAACGCCTGCCGCATAAATTCCCGCATCGCCGAAGTAAACGTTGGCCAGCTTGGAGATTATGAGCACAAAGGCGAAGAATGCACCAAACTTCAGGGCGGGTATGATGCGGAAGGGATCTTTCACCTTCACATCTTTTCCCACCGGGGCGTTCTTTCTGACCAGAAGATAAGCCAGAGCCGCGCCAACCAACGTCATGAGCAGAAGATGGGGCAGAAGGGCGAAGAAGAGATCTTTGTTTACCACCAGCACAACGAATAGTATTCTGGGGAACATGGTGCAGCTCGCGATGGCTGTGGCGAAGACGGCGGAGGGCAATATCTCAGGGCTCTCCTTTACCTCAGCGGCCATGGAGGAGGTGACGGCAGTGCTGGAGACCAGCCCGCCCAGGATGCCCGTAAGGCCTAGGCCCCTTTCCGCACCCAGGATGCGGATCGCGATGTAGCCTGCGTAGCCGATGAGGCTCACCAGCACCACAAAGAGCCAGATCTGGCGGGGATTGAGCACACCCCAGGGGCCCAGGGGAGTCTCAGGCAGGAGCGGGTAGATGACCAGGGCAATTATGCCCATCTTGAGGGTATCGAGCAGATCCGTCTCGCTCAGGACTTCTACATAGTGGTGAGTGATATTTCGCGTGGCCAGAACCCAGGTAGTGATGATGGAAAGGGCCACCGCCAATTGCATTTTTTCGGGAAAGCCGGCCAGCATTCCCAGGGCAAAGGTGACGACGGCGGCGACTGCTGCTGTGAAATCAACTCTGCCCAGAGTACTGATCGAGGATGCATATCCCACGGCCACGAGGATGGTGAAGGTGGCCATGGATGCCATGGCAAAGCCGGCGCCATAATAGGCGGCCAGGGTGGAGCATAGTGACCCCAGGAGCGCGATCAAGACGAAGGTGCGCAGGCCCGCCACGCCCCGGACCTTGTCCTCAACCAACCTACGCTGGCGCTCTGTGCCGATAAGAGCGCCTATGAGCAGCGCAACGAGAAAAGGGTAGATGTCGGCAAAGTTCATTGTCCTAATTTTTGTTATTATCTGGTTAATAGCCTTTGCCAGGTCGATGCTTGTCGAGATAGTCCCTCTGAAGAGGGGGCAGGAAATGGCCGCGCTGCGACTCAGTGCACTCCCACCTAGTTCCGCGCAAAGACAGACAGCACACGGCATCCCGAAAGAAGGGGCTTTCGGCAGCTGCAAGTTGGCAGCTAACTCACGCGACAACACCTCTCAGGAGGTGCGCCGCGCCATCTCGCGGAAACGGGCAGCAGTTCTTCGGATGATGTGATGATGTCGAAAGGAGAACAACGGGGCAGGTGAGAGGCCGTGGCCGCGAAGACCGAGGTGAAGAGAGGGGCCTGGTGCTCCTGGGTTTTCAGCCTCTGCAGGGGCCCGCATCCGTATCTCCTTGTGGCCCCTGGTCCTTCCTGTGATGACCTGCAGCGGTATGGTGCATGCAAGAATATTACTGTGACATTCTATTCAATGAACCTGCAAGTTATCCATACTGCCTTATCCAACTCTCTTAAATAGGCCAAAATCCTCTTCCGCCAAACTACCTGTTACGATACCCTTGGTCAATCTCTATCGACAATTGCTCGATGCGGGATTTTCGCCATCTGTGATACAGAAAAAAGCTGTATAATCTGGAGCGCGCCATAAGGGGGTTTGAGCCAGAAAGTATCCTTATAATAATATCTTGCAGTTTTAAGCATATCGAAAAATGGGTAGTCTACCTTCATTGAGTGGACCGATCTTTCAGGATCACAAGGATGGCAGAGTATGGAGTTGATTGCATTCGATTGAAGTTCCACTAGGGCAATCTAGGCAGACGAGGTCTTTTGCTGATGTTTTCATGTCCAACAACTCGTTATCAGTAGACGACCGAAAAATGAGGGAGGGATTACAGGTTGCACACACCGCGAAGAACATCGTCTTCATGATCATCCATTTAGAATAGTTCAAGAAGATACATCTTCCGGAGATCCGCTCGGACCAGCTCTCATGCCAGGCGATCTGGCCTCAAATCGCATTTTCAGGGGCGAGAGGTTATAAAAAGTATGTGGGATCGGGGCCAGGTCCTACCTACTGACACCCGAATACCTCCACTTCATCGAGATGGAGCCAATTGGTTTCCCGGAGCTGCACTCGCAATAACCTTGCCTTCTGGCCGTTCAGGCCTACCTTCAAGGGATGTCCGTCTGTGCCGCCGAAGATGCTGCGGTCATGTTTGTACACCGATTGCCAGCTCTGTCCATCATCAGAGAGAAGCACTTCCAAGCTTCCCGCCCGTTCCCCGCAGCAATCCTGCCGGTTGTAAAGGAGCGCATAATCAAGATCATGCATGGCTCCCAGATCCACTTGCCACCAGGGACTATTTTCGCTATCGGTATGAAAACCCCCGTCGAAGATATTGCCCGTCTTAACGCCGTCAACGCCTCTGGATGCATCCCAGTTGCCGCCCCAATCAGTGGCTGTGCTGCTCTGGCTGGCGAGCTTGTGCAAAGCAAGATTGGTTTGCTCGCAGGGAGTCGCCGGCGAAGCCTCCTTTCCTTGCGAAGTTGATGAACCGTCGACATTTTCTTTTTTAGCAAATACCCAACAATGTCCCTCGGAACCAGTACAATCATTGGGTGTGTAAGACCAAGTCGATTGATCTGAGTCCACTATCTTGTAAGTTCCAGCAGGTAGATACACGTAGGGAGACACAACCCAGTAAACATCTTGCGCTCCATGCATCCCGGCATATCCAGACGCCTGCCACGGTCCATATAGAGTGCCACTATCGACATTTTGAAGTCCAATAGTGCCAACAGACCCCCGTTGGCCATACCAGTGATAGGTGCCGATATCCGTGATAGTGCGACCCCTCGGAATTGTGAAACTCGTATCTCCCGGACCCGAACTGACAGCCATCGGGCCATAGACTTCGAATATCAATTCACGTGTAGACAAATCTGGTGTGTAACCGAAATGGCCTGGACAGAATGTGCAAGGGGGTTGGGAACAAACATTACAGGTTTGGGCGCAGTCTTGAGCCAACACAATCGACATGAAAAACAAAATCAACGTCATCAAAACAAGAACAAATTTTCCTCTAATAGATCTCCCTCCATGTTCGTGTATTTATCTCACCAGACGAAATAGTTTGTGTAGCTGATAGGTGCGAGAATCTTATTCCCCGCACGTAATCGCGGATGCAGAACCCATATCTATAGGCAATTTTCTAGCTAGCATTGCCTGAAGATTACCAGTAAGCTTACATTCAACTATAAGGTGGCGGGAGGCCGATGCAGCCATCAATCCTGAGAAGGCAGGAGGAAAGCCACAAGAACCGCAGGGTGCTTTCACTGCACCGCCTAACATTGGCCCTAGGCCAGAAACTTTCGCTCGTTCCCTGCCCCGCGTAGTCCAACGCCCGCCAGTCGCTGGCGTCTCTGCGACAAATGAATGCAGAGGCCCGGTAGGGCTGCCTTTGACACAGCCATTATCCGACCGACCATTGAACGTGTAGTCTAACCATCACTCGATCGACTCCCGGAACTCGTCGCAAGCCTGATGGCCATACTGACAGAACCTAAAATTTTCATGCACGCCGAGATTATTCTGCCCAACTTGCCAGTTATTTCCAAGATTTTCCCCCCAAGAGGGGGCCGGGTAGCCCGCATGGCGACTTCGTGCGTCCCCCACCCGCCCCAGCGCGAAGACAGGCCGCGCGCTGCGTCCCGGAAAAAGGGTCTTAGCGGCATCAAGGTGGCTGCATTCTCATGTGACACCACCCCACAGAGAAGCAACACGCCCTCAAAAAAAAAAAAAAAATTAAGTTTTATCCTCATCATGCCGAGCCCGGACACCAGCCAAGTTTTAAAACGATGCACGTCATCTCCTGGATAGATGGACAAGCAAAACGCCGCGAAATGCATTGCCATCCTGGAGAATGAATATGGCGTTCCCCAGCCGGAGAAGATCGATCCAGTAGATCTGCTGGTCATGACCATTCTCTCTCAGAACACCAGCGATACCAACAGCCTTCGGGCCTTTGCCCTCTTGAAGAGCGCTTTTTGTGATTACGAGAAGGTCCTCGACGCCTCTGATGAAGCTGTGGCCGACAGTATTCGCCCGGGCGGTCTGGCGGAGATAAAGGCCCGCCGCATAAAGGAAGCTCTCGTCAGGATCAAGCAGGATGCAGGGGCGATCTCCCTCTCCTTTCTGGCTGATATGGGCAAGAAAGAGGCCATGGCATATCTGATATCTCTGCCTGGCGTGGGCCCCAAGACGGCGTCCGTGGTGCTCCTCTTCGCCTTTTCTATGCCTTTCCTGCCTGTGGACACGCACGTCTATCGCGTTTCGCGACGACTGGGGCTGATGGCCGAGGATGTCAGGCCGGAGAAGGCGCAGCCGATTTTAGAGCGGATAGTTCCTGTGGAGAAGTATCTCTCCCTGCATCTGAACCTGATAACGCACGGTAGGCTCATCTGCCGGGCGCGAGGTCCCAGGCACGAAGAGTGCGCACTGCGAAATTGCTGCCACTATTACTTGCAGGGCCAAAAGCCTTAAATGATAGAAGAAACCACCCAAAGTCCGCGCTCCTGTAGTGTAGCTCGGCCAATCATGAAGGACTCTCACTCCTTCGACTCGGGTTCAAATCCCGACGGGAGCATCGTTTTTACTGGTCGAAATTTCTTTTCGCGTGTTAGAAAGTGGTATCTAAGGCGCTATAAATAGAATGACAACAGGCAAATGAAAATGCTTATTTTAGTCGATGAGATGGCCAAGCCCATAATTCATTTTATATAAATATGCCCGATTTATGGGCGAACTCAATTTTAGATAATTCTTGGTAGAGGTGGTGTAACTTATGCACCTAATTTTTGAAATAGTATGAGGTACATCTATGGTTAATGAATGAGCAAGAGTATTAGGATCTGAGGGAAGAAATTATGAAAAGAAATCTACTGCATCCAATAATATTAATATCCGTTTTTTTGCTATGTTGTTCTACAGTTCAAGGGACAGCAGGAAACAGCCTGCGGATAGAGGGACCAGATGGCTGGACAAAGCATCTCGAAGTTGCCCAGGGGTCAACCGCTTTTCTTGTGGTGCTAGCTACAAAAGAAGGCGACGGCACACTTTATGATCAATATCCAGATGGAAGCACTCATAACTACTGCTATTACTTCATGGGTTACGATCGTCTGCCTTTCTATGCAAATACACCAGGAAGACACGTATTGTCCTATGTCATAAATGGCAAGGAGAGCAACCCGGTGGTAATAGATGTAGAAGGCACTTATGCACCAAATGATTGCCCTTCACCGTCGGCTGCGCCTGCTTATGTTATGCCTCAAAAGAACACTCGAGCACCATCAATCCTATTCATACCCCGTGCAGCACCTATTTCTCTCTCCAGGGAGATCTCAAGTGATCCCGTTATGCTTCAGTACAATCCCGTAGGTGCTCATATTATGAATTACCAAAATGGGATTATCATTCCTAAATCGGCATCACAATATCATTTTGGTAAGGATTTCTCGCTGGGGACGATAGATAGCAACTATCCGGGCACGCCATTCCTGCTCCAGTATCTTTCCGATCCGTAAAAAATTTTGTGGGCAGGCGTAATTAACCCGCCCATTTTTTAAAACACTCTGAATAGACATTTTTCCGGAAAAAAGGCGGTAAATTTTTGTGCGATCATGTGCACGGCAGCCAGTCAACGCTGATGGAGCCACAGGTGGAGTTGCCCCAAAGCTGGATGAACTTCTCAATGGAAAAGACTCCGGTCAGGTCTTCTACCGATCTGCCATACTCGGCATGGCGGCCTTTCAATTGCGGGTCGGCGAGCGGGTCTCTGGAGAGCCAGCCGATATGAGCCAGTCCGATGACGTTTGAGTTTATATTGGCCTCAAGAACTCCTGTACAACAGGGTACGGGTGGATATTGAAGGCTGAAATAGCGCTTAATTTCGGAAGATTTCACTGAAAAGTAGATGGCTCCTTTTTCGTTCTTATAGTTTCTAGTCTTGATCTCCGAGGTTCTTTGCAGGTGCTCGGCATGGGTGTACATCTCAGTCATAACCGCACCGATTTTGTAGTTTTGCACACACAGCTTATCGACCCATTTCTGATCGTATGTGCCGGTCTGGTAAGAGACGGGCATATATTCGAATTCTGCCTGCTTAGTGAAGTTAATGTAATCCATGGGACCAAAGCCGGTTGGCCACAGACGATACCTGAATTTGATGTGATACGGGAGGAAGTAGTCCCAGTAAACCGGAGATCCCCAGGGGCCGAAATCTCCATCGTAGTTTCCAATATCTCCCGGCCAATCAGGCTCGTCGTTATCCTTCCAAATGGCTAGCTGCACAAGGGAAGAATCGCCACATCTGCTGCCAATCTGCCTTTCCGCCTCCAGTTCGGTCCTATCGGTGATAACGTTGCCACTGCCTGATTCCTTTTCCACAAGCTTGGACCCATTAAATCCATTCTGAGTGGAAATGATCTTCTCAACGTTTTTGTATCCTACGCCCTGAACTGATGCCTTCTCGTACATATAGTTGGCAGCACCGACCATACCGACCATAGCAACAGCCAGTACTATGCCCATTAGTAATCGTCTTTTCGTTTCATTTCCCTCCCTGGATTGCGCGCCAGGTGATTCAAGATAATATTTGAATATTGCCTATTGTCTGCCAAAAATGCAATGTTTATTTTGCCAGAATATCCCCATGCACAACCATCATCTCCCCACTTCCTTGCAGCTTCCCCGCAAGAGGCAGACGATTCCAGCTGCCAGAAGCACGGCAATGATGCCCGTCAGGAATATGCCGTCGAAGACTCCGGCTCCGCCGATGGAGAGAACCAGGGGCTTGGCCTGGTGCAGCTCCAGCGGCGAAAGAGCGGGGAGTATTCCGGGGGTGAGCAGGCTGAAGAGGTCTGCTCCAATCAGCGTTCCCAGGGTGCCGCTGATGTAGGCCAGGGGCGGAGCACGGCGAAAGCCGCGTGCCAGGAGCAGGCCCATTAGAGCCGCCAAAAGTGGTGAGAGCCAGATGGGCAGAACGATGCCCTCGCCTGGAATGGCCTGGGCGGCCCAGTAGGTGATGACTGCCACCACGGCCATGCCCAGCAGGGCCTTTTTCAAGCTGGCCTGGCCGCGCAATAGAAGGTGGGCGGAGATGAGCAGGGGAATTATGCACCCACCCAGGTTGACGGCCAGGTAGAGGGGATGAAAGGTGGCGGCAGCGTCTTGAGAATACAGGCTAAGCACAGTAGCGTACCAGTCCGGGTAGGTGGAGATGGGATCGGAATGGAGTGGAAAGTCCACCAGGCTTCCTAAAATGGATCCGAAGACAGCCAGGGTGGCGTGCCAGTGGCTGAAGCCCACTATTTCAAAGGCGGTCTCAGAGAGCCGGAGAAAGAGGTAGATGAAGATGAGGGGCGCGACCAATATAAGCAGCATAACGACGATGGTCAAAGGCAGGAAGAGAAGTTCGAACAAGCTTTAGCACCCGCAAATAAGTTATCTGTGATAGTTAATAGAGCTTTGCAAGGTGTTTTAAGATGACCATTCTTACCGGCAGCGAGGCGCGCGGCCTCCTCGAATCCATGATTGATCCCGAGACGCAGACGCAGATGTGCGGCATGGAGCTGACGCTGCAAAAGATTGAGCGCTTCACATCCGCCGGGACGGTAGCCTTTGATAACACTGAGAGAGTTCTGCCCAAGACCGAGCCGATGGATTTCGGTGCGTCGGGCTGGATTGACCTTGCCGCGGGCTCCTACCTGGTGACCTTCAATGAGATCGTGAACATTCCCAAAGATCTGGCCGCCCTGGCCCGCGCCCGCTCCACGCTTCTGCGCTGCGGAGCCAGCCTGGAGACGGCACTTTGGGACCCAGGCTACAGGGGCAGGAGCCAGAGCCTGCTGGTGGTCTACAATCCCCATGGATTGCGGCTGAAGAAGAACGCCCGGCTGATGCAACTGGTATTCCTGCGGCTGGAAAAAGAGGCAGAGAAGGTGTACTCTGGAAAATATCAGGGAGAGAATATCTAAATCTAAAGCATTTTAGTCCAATCAACGGAAAAATAAAGTCGCTTGATGCTAAAAAAGCGACATAAATGAAATTAATAAAAAGGCTCCGGCCTAGATGATGGCCAGAGTCTTGATTGCTTGGGTAGTATTATTTTTATCAAACAGCGATACCATCACGGCATAAGTGGATCTGTCCAGGTTCCAGACGGCTATGTCGTAGCTGCCGCCAAGCATCTGAACGCGCTGATCCTTTGTGTCCATGGTGTGAACTGTCACATTTCTGCCTTGGCTATCGACTGCAGTCCAGTTTCCTGTCTCAGTATCACCTCTAGCTTCAACCGCAGAGATGCCGCCGATCAGGAAAAGCTCGGAAAGTGCGCCTGGGCTCATCTTGCTCATGATCTCATCATAGACACTCATGACGGATACGAATGCCGCTCCGGCTGTAGCTGTGTTGTTGATGACGAAATCCGAAGAGACCATTCCTTTTTCACTGGCGTTGAATTCGCCTCCGTAAATCTCAAAACTCGGACCAAGATCAACAGAAAGAGTCTTCTCCGATACGGTAAGCACTCTTGATTCCAGGGCGGTGCAGGGCAAGGCCAGGCAGGCCAAGAGAAGGATGGCCGGTACAAGTACTGTAAAGGGCTTCATATTGTCAACTCCATTTGATAGAAATTGGCTGGCAATGTATATGGATCTTATGACAATCTATAGACATTATACTTATAAACTATGATAAAAATAGGTAGTAATAAAATATGTGGCTCCAGGCCCTCAAATGGCCTGGATCTCCTCCTTGGTGGCGATCTTGACGTTCTTTTCGCTTAGTACCTGCCTGGCCTTGGCGATATCGTCCACCCGCAGGATGAGCATGGCACGCTGCGCCTTGGCTGTGACGAAGGCGTAGGCGTAATCCACATTCACGTTGTTCAGTCCCAGGGTATTTACGATCTCGTAAAGGCCGCCGGGTGTGTCCATCATCTCTACGGCTAAAACATCTGTCATGGAGACGGTGAAGGCATTTTCTTTCAAGACTTTGTATCCTTTCTCCGGATCATCCAGGACCATGCGAATGACACCGAAGTCGCCAGCCTCGGCGATGGTGAGAGCCCGAATGTTCACACCTGCATCTGATAGCGTCTTGGCAACTTTGGCCGTTCTGCCCGGCCGGTTCTCCACAAAGAGGGAAATTTGTTTGATCTCCGACATTTTGAAAGCCTCCTACACCTACACCTTTCGGTTATCTGTTACTCTCTTGGCCTTGCCCATGGAGCGCGGGATTGTGCCGGGCTCAACCAGGTCTACTTCTGCAGCTATGTTCAGCACGCCTTTTAATTCTTTTGAGATATTTTTCTTGAGCTTCATCAGGTCGCCGATCTTGTCTGAGAAGCCCGATTCTGTCAGCTCGACGCGCACCGTCATCATATCCAGCGGCCCCTTGCGGTCCACCAGGATCTCCCAGTGGTCGCCTACCTCCGGAATGTTCATCAAGACCGACTCCACCTGGCTTGGGAAGACGTTGATGCCGCGAATGATGAGCATGTCGTCCGTTCGGCCCAAAATCCTCATGATTCTGGGGTGGGTGCGACCGCACTCGCAGGGCTCACTGTTCATGATGGACAGATCGCCGATGCGATAGCGGATGAGAGGCAAAGCGAACTTGTGCAGCGTGGTGAAGACCAGCTCGCCCGTCTCGCCATCTGCCACGGGCTCATCCGTCTTGGGGTCGAGGACTTCGATCAGGAACATGTCTGCCCAGACGTGAATGCCCTTCTTGGCGTGGCACTCCGTGAACAGTGGGCCGGAAATCTCGCTGGTGCCATAGATGTCGTAGGCATTGATGCCTGTGGCGTCCTCGATCCGTTTCCTGGTTTCCAGTGACCAGGGCTCAGCCCCGAAGATGCCTGCCTTAAGCTTTGTATCCTTCTTGATGGAGATGCCCATCTTCTCCGCCACTTCCATGATGTGCAGGAAGTAGGAGGGCGTGCAGGCGATGGCCGTTGTTCCCAGGTCCTGCATCAACTCGATCTGGCGCTCCGTGTTGCCCGTGCCTACCGGCAGCACAGCCGCGCCGATGCGCTCCGCGCCGTAGTGCAGGCCGAGGCCGCCCGTGAAAAGGCCGTAGCCGTAGCCCACCTGCACCACATCGTCACTGTCAAGGCCGATGGAGGTCAGCGCCCGGGCCAGCGACTCGGACCAGGTCTCGATATCGCCCTTGGTGTAGCCGACAACGGTCGGCTTTCCCGTGGTGCCGCTGGAGACGTGGTAGCGCACCACCTGGCTCTTGGGGGCGCTGAACATGCCTGTGGGGTAGTTGTCCCGCAGGTCCACCTTCCTGGTGAAGGGCAGCTTGGTAATGTCGGCGAGAGTCTTAATGTCGCCGGGCTCCACGCCTGCTTCCTTGAATCTCCGCCGGTAGAACGCGGAATGATCGTAGACATATCGCACTGTAGACTTGAGCCGATCCTCTTGAAGAGCATGCAGGTCCTCGAGGGGCATGCGCTCAATATGTGGATCCCAGTAACCGGACATTGATGATCAACCAGGCTCAGATGAGTACAAGGATGGATAAAAAGCAATCGATTATCTCTCATCATTTTTCTTCCTGAAGATTTATATTCTTATCACGTTGTTTCATGCAATAAAGAGGAAGATCAAACGTTATCGCTGCGGTCTGCAATGGTGCCATTGGCGTTTATGGAAAAACGGTCGGAAGCGGTCGTCAGGAGTGCCACATGAGATGACGCGAGAGACGATCGTAAATGCGGTAGCCCACCTTGACTACACCAGCAACGGCAGCGTTCAGGTCATGCCTTTTTCCGATAGGCTTGAGGTGTGGAACCCCGGCACCCTGCCGCCCACGCTGACCCTGGCAAGGCTCCGGCTGCCGCACGGCTCGGTTCCTGGCAACCCTCTGCTCGCGGAATCGCTCTATCTCACCAAATACATCGAACGCATGGGCAAGGGTGTTGACGACATGATTGAACGCTGCCGCAATGCCGGACTACTGGAACCGGAATTCTACCTGACAGACGGCTTCGTCACCATCATATGCAGGAAGCCGGAGCTGGCACTCAAAGCGGTCACCCCCCCAAGTCACTCCACCAGTCAACCCTGCAGTAGAAGTGCTCTTGCTTTTATTGGACTCGTGTGGTGCTTTGGGCAATCTGGAGATCCGAAGCAAACTTGGTCTGAGGGGCAGAACGCATATGCGGAAACGCTATCTTGATCCAGCATTAGCCGAGGGTCTTGTTGAGCTGACCATTCCGGACAAGCCCAGGAGCAGCTTGCAGAAATACCGGCTCACCGAGAAAGGCCGGGCCTGGTTTGCTGAGAGGAGATCGTGACCGACATCATCCCGGCGCAAGTAGACATCCGCCTCAACCCTGAGATCGCCGTCGAGCCGGACCACGCAAAACGAAGGTAAGTGCAATATGCATTGTTGGTGGGAGAAGATCTCGCAATGTCGCTGAAGGAACTCAAGGCAAATGTAGCTCTAGGCGAAGACAGTCGCCGCCAGTTCAAGCAGGACGTCACCAATGCCGATTCCCTGGCAGCGGAGATGGCGGCCTTCGCCAATTCTGAAGGCGGCACGATCTTCCTTGGAGTGGCCGACGACGGCACGCTGCCAGGGCTGGACAAGGCTGACGTGGCCCGTCTCAATCAATTGATCAGCAACGCTGCCTCGCAAAATGTGCGCAGCCCTTTGACGGTGCAAAGCGCCAACGTGGCTGTGGGCAAAGGCCGAGTCATCATAGTGCTCACCATTCCCAAAGGTCTGGACAAACCTTACTTCGACCGAAATGGTGTTATCTGGCTGAAGAGCGGTGCCGACAAACGACGGGTAAACTCCAAAGAGGAATTAAGAAGGCTTTTCCAATTCTCGGACCAGTTCCATGCCGATCAACTGCCCACCCGGGCCGGGATTGACAAGCTGGATAAAATGCGCTTCCGGGATTTCCTGCGCGATGCCTATAATCTCGATTATCCAAAATCCCAGACAGAGCTGTTACGTCTGCTGCAAAATATGAGTCTGGCCACAGACGAAGGCATGCTGAATTTGGCGGGAGTGCTCCTCTTTGCCGAACGCCCGGAGTGGATCAAGCCCTTATTCATCGTCAAAGCCATTCGTTACCCAGGCAATGTCATTCATTCTACCGAGTATCTGGATACCGAAGATTTTTCCGGGACGCTTGACAAGATCTTTGAGAATTCGCTCGCGTTCATCATGCGTAACCTTCACAAAGTGCAGTCCGGACAGGGAGTGAACGCCCCCGGCCTCCCAGAGATCCCACCTTCCGTTTTTGAAGAGCTACTGGTCAACGCGCTGATTCACCGGGACTACCTCGTGAATGCTACGATTCGTCTATTCATTTTCGACAATCGGATTGAGATCATCAGTCCCGGCCATCTGCCCAACAACCTGACGGTGGAAAAAATCTGCTCAGGCATTTCGAATATCAGAAACCCAATCCTGGTATCCTATGCGGCCAAAGGCCTGCTGCCTTACAAAGGATTGGGTTCCGGAATTAAACGCGCTCTGGAGGACTGGCCGGATATCAGTTTTACAGATGACCGAGAAGGATGCATGTTCATCGCGACAGTTCACCGCAAAGAGCTTGATGATGGGGTATCTGAGGAAAAAAGTTCACTGAAAGGTTCACAGAAAAGTTCCCAGAAAATCATCGAACTCATGCAGAATGATCCGATGATTACTATCGCAGATCTTGCACTTCGCATAGGCATTACGGAAAGGGCCATCAAGAAGCAGATAGGCAAAATGAAAGCGCAAGGTCGCATCCAGCGCATCGGCCCAGATAAAGGCGGCAGCTGGCTGGTGGCACGGTGAACTTAACTAGAAAGTCAGTGATTAATGAAGAAGAGCAATTCCTGGTGCACAACGCAGTAGAGATCGAGATGATGGAACTGAAGGTTGGAAAAGTCAAGACGTACTCCTTCCAGGAAATGAAGAATAGCATTTCATCGAGAAACGAGCCCTGACCACGCGAAATGCTCATCCACCTATTCACGGGGGACAAAGCCGTCTAGGCCTTGTCCACTTCTTCCTTAACCAACTTGTGCACCTCTCCTGCATCGGCCTTCCCGCGCGTCTTCTTCATGACCAGGCCCACAACGAAGTTCAGAGCCCTCTCGCTTCCCGCCCGGTAGTCGGCCACGGCCGCAGCGCTCTCCGCGACAGCCTCTCGCACTGCCTTTTGCACGGCATCGTCCTCTGCTTTGCAAAGACCCAGGGCCAGGACGATCTCCTGAGGCGTGCCAGCCTTCTTGTCCAGAAGTTCGCGTATAATCTGCACCGCCCCGTCCTCGCTGATCTTGCTCTGCTCCAGCATTTGCACAATCTCAACCATTTGCTCTGGGTAGAAGCTCTCAATGCCAAGGTCGCGGTAGTTCAGCTCGCCTTTGAGCACATCTGCGATCCAGACCGCCGCCAGCTTGGGCGAAGCTCGCGCCGCGACGGCCTCGTAGAAGTTGGCAAGCTTGATCTCCGATGTAAGGGATTTGGCATGATCATCTGCCAGACCGTACTGCCTGACAAACCTCTCCCGCTTGACGTCGGGCAGTTCGGGCAGCGCCGCTTTTATGGCCGGCACCCAGGGAGTGACGCGCATGACTGCCAAATCGGCCTCTGGATAGTAGCGGTAGTCGTGAGCGCCCACCTTGCTTCTTATGGAGACGGTGATGTTACGCAGTTCATCGAAGTGGCGCGTCTCCTGCACCACCTTGATGTTGCGGCGCTGCAGGTTCTTCTGCCGGGTGATCTCGTAGGAGAGGGCCTTTTCCACGCCCTTGAAGCCGGTGATGTTCTTGACCTCAGATCGGTCTCCTCCTTTGAGAGAGATGTTGGCATCCACGCGCATGGATCCTTCCTGTGAGCCATCGAAGACATCCAGATACTCGAGAATGCTTCTGAGCTTGTCCAGGAAGGCGCGCGCCTCTTTGGGTGAGCAGAGGTCCGGCTCGGTCACGACCTCCAGCAGGGGCATGCCGCAGCGGTTGTAGTCCACCATGGTGTACTTGGCCTTGTCAATAGTGCCCGCGTGCACCAGCCGCCCGGGGTCCTCCTCCATATGCGCCCGGTTGATGCGAATATTTCTTTCCGCTCCATCGTCGCCCAGGATCATGATGTGGCCCTGAACGGCCAGAGGATAGTCGTACTGACTGATCTGAAAGCCCTTGGGAAGATCTGGATAGTAGTAGTTCTTCCGGTAGAAGAGCGTCTCCTCCTCGATCGTACAGTTCAAGGCCAGGCCCACCTTTATGCCGCACTCTACCGCTTTTTTGTTGATCACGGGAAGAGAGCCGGGCAGCCCCAGGCAGACGGGGCAGGTATGACTGTTGGGCGGTGAGTTATGATAAGCCGTGGAGCAGCCGCAGAACATCTTGGACTGCAGCCGGTTGAGCTGCACGTGAATCTCAAGGCCAATGATGACGTCCTCCATTCTAGATCACCTCCGGTTTGGCCTCATGGAAAGGCGTGGCCGCTTCGAAGGCCTGAGCGGCTTTCAGAACCGCCGCCTCACCGAAGTGCGGGCCTATGAGCTGCAGGCCCACGGGCAGATGTCCGGCAAAGCCGCAGGGCACGGAGATGGCTGGCACGCCTGCCAGATTGATGGGCACGGTAAAGACGTCGGCCATGTAGAGGGAGAGCGGATCGTTGATGCGCTCACCGATCTTGAAGGCAGGAATTGGCATGGTGGGGCTGGCCAGAAGATCCACCTCCTTAAAGGCGCGCAGGAAGTCCTCTTTTATCAGCGTTCTCACCTTGAGAGCTTTGAGGTAGTAGCGACCGTAATAGCCGGCGGAAAGTGCATAGGTTCCCAGCATTATGCGCCTTTTCACCTCCGGCCCAAAGCCCTTTGCGCGAATGGCCGAGAATGTAGTATGCCAGTCCTTATCCTCCCCTTGACGGGAGCCATAGCGCAGACCGTCGAAGCGGGCCAGGTTAGAAGAGGCCTCGCTCATGGCAATGACGTAGTAGGCGGCCAATGCATAGCGGGTATGGGGCAGGCTGACCTCCTGCCAGGATGCGCCCAGTGATTCCAGGGTGTGAATGCCGTCCCAGACGGCCTTTTCCACATCTTTATTCACTCCTTCGCCAAAGTACTCCTTGGGAATGCCTATCTTCAGGCCGGCGATGCCGTCTTTCAGGCCCGGCAAATAACTGCGGCGTTCTCCCTCCGCCGACGTGGAATCACGCCCGTCGTGCCCGGATATGACCTCCATGAGGAGAGCGGTATCCTCTACCGTATGCGTAAGCGGGCCGATCTGCTCCAGGGAGTTGGCATAGGCCACCAGGCCATAGCGCGAGACCAGGCCGTAGGTGGGCTTGAGTCCCACAATGCCGCAAAAGGATGCAGGACAGCGAACTGAGCCTCCCGTATCCGAACCTAATGCGCAGGGCGCTTCGCCCCCGGCCACAACAGCCGCGCTTCCGCCGCTGGAGCCGCCCGGAACACAGGATTGGTCCCAGGGATTTTTTGTCGGCCCAAAGCAGCTCGTCTCCGTAGAGGTGCCCATGGCAAACTCGTCCATGTTGGTCTTTCCAACGATGATGGCCCCTTCCGCCTTGAGGCGCTCGATGACGTGGGCATCATAGGGCGGGATATATCCGCGAAGTATTCGGGAGCTGCAGTTGGTCTCAATTCCATTGGTGGAGATGCACTCTTTGATGGCGATGGGCACTCCCGATAAGAGGCCATGGCATGGGTTTTTGTCGAACTGTCTGGCCTCATTCAATGCACTCACTTTGGCTAAAGTAGTGAAGGCATTAAGCGAGCTCTTCTCGATTCTCTCAAAGAGCCGGCAGAGATAATCCTCGCATGATTCAGCTAATAGCCTGGCCTTTAATTCCGAGAGCATGATCACACGATCCTTGGGCTCTTAAAGTAGCCATTTTCCGTCTGCGGCGCATTCTTGAGCACCTGGTCCTGAGAGAGGGACTGGAAGGCCACATCCTCTCGGAAGATATTGGCCAGGTCTACAACACGATAGGTGGGCTCTACTCCCTCGGTGTCCACCTCATCCAGCTGGTGGAAGTATTCCAAAATTGAGTTGAAATGCTCCACTAACTCATCTTTCTCCTCATCCTCGATCTTGATGCTGGCAAGCCAGCTGATGTGCTCCACATCTTCCCTGGTGATCATGTCATCCCACGCATTAAACCATCTGCATGCTCGATTCCTTTATGTAAATGTGCAAGGCGCAAGGATTCACCTTATCTGATATAAAGGCTCTTTTCCCAGGCTAGCTGATCGAGCGCCGGGTTTTTTTAGCCGGTGGGTGTTTTTGATATTGTGTTTCCCATGCATGCCGGCCAATCTGTTAAATTGAAATGGAGCCTTGCAAAGCCAAAAGCCTTAATAAATCTAGCGAAAGAATACGCGTTAATAGATTCGAGAAAGGCAATCTGGAAAAAGTATAACATGTCCACGACAATATTATTAATCAGTTGGGGTGCTTTCTAAAAGATGGAGAAAAAAAAAACTGCGGATTTCCAGGTTCGTATAATAATGGGTGAATCATGAAAAGAAAAGATGTCATTGTGATTGGTTCAGGAATCAGTGGCTTATTGTCCGCTCTGGCGCTTTCTAGAGAGGGCAAAAAGGTAGTGATCTTGGAGAAGGAGAGTTACATTGGCGGGGTCTGCCGGTCTTATGATGTAAACGGCTATCGTGTCGATACAGGCCCTCACATCATCACCAGGCTGGAAAACGGTCCGCTCAAGGAACTGATGGACAGATATTTCAAAATAGTTCCTCAGTTTATCCCTTCTGGAAAATATTATGTAAGAATCGGCAACGATATAAAACCGTTCCCATGGAGCATCAATGCCTGGCTGACTTTCGGCTTGCTTCCCATGACGGACAGATTGCTCTTGATGAGGGCGTTGTTCAATATCCTGTATCTGAAAAATGCCGGCAAGGATTTTTCCAATATCACTCTATCCCAGATTCTCCCGAATAAGGTCTCCATAACGACGCGAAGATTTCTGGACTGGCTATGTTACTTCATGGTTGGAACATCGATAGAGAATGCGCCCATTTCTCGATTCATGGACAATAAGACCCATCATCCCAGAACTGTTCCCTATGTAGGAAAATTATATGACCTGTTCATAAAAGAAGGCGCCACAGACCAGGGATACCCCAAAGGCGGTCTGCAATCCATTGTAAGCTCCATAGTGGAATCATTTCCTGAGGATAGTGTGGAGATCAAAACCAATGTTGCTGTGAATAAGATCGAATGCAGCGAGCGGGTGGAAGGTGTGGTAACCTCTGAAGACAGCTATGACTGCGATACCGTTGTTTATTCCGGCTGTTCATCCGACCTGCCTTATCTGATCGATAACCTGCCCGCAGAATACACCAGGAATTTGACATCTATAAAAAGAGTTAATTCCCTCACCATATGGCTGGGCCTGACTAAGAAAATATTTAACAACTACGGCTCGGAGATGTGGGTTGACTCCGATCCCTATGCATGGGTGGTTCCGACCTCAAATTACGATCCAACGCTAGCACCCAAAGGAAATCAGTTGGTAGGTTTTGCATTTACCCTGCCCGGCGAATATGATGCATTGACAATAAAGAAAAAGGCATTTCAGACAATAGTCGATACCATACCGGATATCGAAACGCATATCGATATGATGCATTATCAGGAATTGATACCTGAAAAAGCATCCTGGGGCATAAACTGCGGCTTTGGGGATGTGAGAACTCCAATAAAAAATCTATACTGCGTTGGAACCGATACCACGAAGCGAAGTGCTGGAGTCAATCGATCGGCATATTCCGTCTTGGAGTTCCTGGATGTTATAAAATCGGATGGGAATTTGTAATGAATTCCTAAATTGAACCGTTATTGCCATTTTTGGTGCAAACGGAACCATTTAAGCGTTTTCTCAGGCTCTTGCTCTCAGGCATTTTGCGGTTCGTTCGGCTCAGTTTTTATATATCGTTCCATGCAGGTTGGACCGGGCTGGTTTGCAGCAAGGACATGATGATAATTGGGGAATTGCAGCATGTTAGCAATCAGAGAATACTTAAAACATAAGCCATGTTTACGGGGTCAGATCCTCGATCGCGGAGAGCTGAAGCACGTAGCGCAAGCCTGCGGACTGAGCCCTCAGCAGGCCAGATTGGTGACGGCAAAATAATAATCAAGAAACCGGCAATAGGATTGGGACTTCGAAGGTGAATATCATTTCAAAAGTTATCGAGCTAAAAGATATTCAAAAAAATTATCGCATCGGTGAGAGCGAATTTGCCGTACTCAAGGGCATAGACCTGCAGATAGATGAGGGCGAGTTCATTGCTCTCATGGGACCCTCCGGCAGCGGCAAATCCACCCTCCTGAACATCGTGGGCTGCCTGGACCGGCCCACGAGCGGCCGTTTCCTGCTCTTAGGCCAGGACATCAGCCTGGCATCGGATGATGAGCTGGCACGCCTGAGGAGAGAGGAGCTGGGATTCATCTTCCAGACCTTTAACCTCATCGGCCGCATCAGTGTGCAAAAGAACGTGGAGCTTCCCATGATACTCAGCGGCGTCATGCGCCAGACGCGAAGGGAGCGCGCTTTAAAGCTGCTCCAGGACGTAGGCATTGCTCATCGCTCTAATTTCAACCCCCAGAATATCTCCGGAGGGGAGCGGCAGAGGGTGGCTGTTGCCAGAGCGTTGGCCAATGATCCTGCGATAATAATAGCCGATGAGCCCACCGGAAACCTGGATCTCAAGAACAGCGATGAAGTCATGAAAATTCTAAGCAAATTGAACCAAGAGGGCAGAACCATAATAATGGTCACCCACAACCCGGAGATCACCGGGAACTGCAGTCGCGTCATAAGGCTTCGAGACGGACGCATTCTGGAGAGCGCATCATGAACCTGAAAAGATTAATTCAAATTCTATTCCTGTTCCTGCTGGCATCAGGCTACGCAGCCGCTTACGAGTATCGCATGCCTGTGAACATACAGTCAACTATGACCCCTGCCGTGCTCCTGCCCGGTGACGAGGCCATGCTGGCCATCGAGCTGGCCAACGGAGCAGCCTCCTATGGAGTAGGAAAAGATGCAGGGGCGGGAAGCTCCGCCCAGGGCGCACTTCTCTCCACACCCCTTAACAAAACGTCTCTAAAGAGCACGCGGGAGCTGCAGGTGCTCACTGAAGATCGTCGGGGTCTGGGCATGATCGGCCCAAACGATAAGATCACGGTTTACTACAAGATTCGAGCGGCGGACAACATCTCCAGCGGGACCTATCTCCTTGATTTCCAGGTTGTTGGCGGATATGACATGACCACCATCAACCGCGAAATTCCTATCAAAGTGGACGATACGCCGGTGGGCCTGGCCCGTGCCGAGACGGCCACATCAACCTTCAACCTCAATGTGGCCAACCCCAGAGAGAACACACTCAATGCAGTCACCATTGTGCCCTCAGCCAGGGGAATTGTCTTCTCGCCTGATGAGTATTACATCGGCACCATGGACCCGGATGAGGTCTTCACTATCAGCTTTGGCATTAAATCGGAAGATGCGGCGAAAACTCTTCAAAGCCCGGCCAACCTGAGCTTTGCGGCCAAGTTCAAGAACGGAGACAACTGGCACCTGTCCAAAGCCTATGTCACCACTTATACCCCGCCCAAAGACAACAGCACGCAGAGCAGTTACCTTCTACCCGTTGGCGCTGCAGCTCTGATTGTGCTCATCGCGGGAGGATATCTATATCGAAAACGAAAGCTCTCCAACAAGACCAATAACAAGTCTCAGAATGAAAATCGAGCGTCTTAAAAATGAGGATGGCAGATGAATCTTCCTGACATACTGGAGTTTATTGCCGTCGGCTTTCGGGCCGACCGCTTCAAGACGCTCATGTCATCCCTGGGCATAATCATAGGCGTCATGGCCATAGTGGTCATGCTCTCTGTGGGCGAGGGGCTTTACTCCGGAGTGTCCTCTCAGTTCTCCACCCTTAACCTGGATATGATTCGCGTAATTCCGGGAAGTGCTCATTTCGGCGGTCCCGGTGGTGATCAGAACAGAAATCCTGCTGAGCCAGCCAAGTTCACCGAGAAAGACACCAAGGTCCTGGAGAACGTGGTGGGCGTGAAGAATGTTGCACCCCAGACATCTTCCGGTGTGGTGGTCTCCTTCCGGGGCACCAATGCCTCGGCCAGTCTCACCGGCGTGGACCCGGACAAGGAGGAGACTCTCAAGGGCGATGTGGCACAAGGCAGGTTTCTCACAGGCTCCGATTATAAGTCAATAGTCATAGGAAACGGCATCTCGCAGGATCTCTTCCGCATGAAGGTCACACCGGGAAACAAGATCCGGCTTTACCATAAAGATCGCTACATGGACTTCAAAGTGGTAGGAGTTCTAAAAGAAGCGGATCAGACATCCTTTGGCAGCCCGGGCAGCAGTGGGAACAATCAGATGTACATAACGCACAAGGCCATGAAGGAGCTGATGGGGGAGGACAATTACTACTACGGCTCCTTTCAGGTGATCGTTTATGATCCGGAGCAGGTGGAGAGCATCATCGAGAAGATCAAGAACGACCTGTTGAGGTATCACAAAAACGAGGCATATGATGCCACCACGGCGCGGGATATGCTCGCCTCGCTCATGAGCATCCTGTCCATGATTAAGTACGCTCTGGCGGGAATTGGCGCCATTTCGCTACTGGTGGGGGGAATTGGCATCGCTAATGTCATGATGCTGACGGTAAAGGAGAGGATTCGGGAGATCGGGGTCATGAAGGCCCTGGGCGCGACCACCAGGGACATTCGCACGCAGTATCTGCTGGAAGCGGGGGTGCTGGGGGTGGTCTCCAGCGTCATCGGCATTGCTCTGGGGGTGACTGTCTCCTACCTCATAGGATCGCTGGCATCTCTGCCCTCGGCCATAACCGCCCAGTCCATCCTGCTGGGGCTGCTCTTCGGTGTAGTCACCACCACCATTGCCGGGGTCTATCCGGCCAACAAAGCGGCCAAGCTTGATCCTATCGAGGCGCTGCGAGCGGAATGAGGCGCTCGCCGCTCGCCGGCGTTTGCCCAATGACTTGGATAAAAGATATTTTTGAAATTTTTGCCCTTCTATCTTTGGATATTCAACAGGAAAAACGAGATTTTAGATCGTCCAAAACCACCTTGCTTTGCCACGCAGAAAAGGATAACTATTTTGAGAACCTTTAATAGCACATAATTCATTATTGATAATGTAAGTAGATAACTTGATGGAAGTGTCGATATGCCCGTAACTTTTGAACCTCATAAAAGGCTGGAGCACCTTGAGGACTATGTAAGCAAAATTAACTTCTATTTGCCTGCAGAGGAAGCGAGAATACAGCTCCTCCGGTGCAGGCTGGTCGGCTACAGTTTGGTGGCCGAGATAAATGAAGACGCATACACCAGAAAGTATATCGACCAACTCATCGCCAAGGCCTATCAGACTCTTTCCACGGCGAACGGCAAAGGAGTTACTGATCCCTACAAGGATCCGTGCAAATCTCAATATATGATTCTGGATGAGCTGAGATCCTATGCCACAAGGGACCCGGCTGAGCCGTTTATGAGATTCATTCGCGCCGAGTTCAAGAAGGTCTTTGTGACGACTCTCCGTCTCATGACCGATCTCTGCAAATCCAAGAACAAATACACGTGGGAGGAGGTAAAAGTGCAATTGCAGGAGATCATGAAGAGCCTGAATGTGGATGTTACCTGGGAGGAGTGCGAGGCCCGGCTGGAGATATATCTAAAAAAGATTGCCCCGGTAATGGAAAAGTGATTAGATTGCAAATATCTCCATTACCTCTACAAGAAAAAATCAAATCAGGCCTATACCGAGAAAATTAATTTAAATTTCAATGGGAATCTGATTTTAAAGCTTAAATGTATTTTGAAATGAAATTTAAAACCCTTAAACAGAATTGAAACAAAATAGGAACAATTATTCCTATTTTTCTCTTCCAGGCCCGTTTTTGAGTGGACGTTCGTTCGCTATTAGCTTTAAATATCGTTCAGTGCCAAGATAAGTTGAAGAACAGATCGACAAGAGACGTTCTCAAATGAAGTTTCAACCAGATCGGCTCAATTGGAGTTTAATAAAATGAAGCATACAAGATTGTTCGTTGCACTGGCAGTTCTCTGCCTTCTGGTAGGTTGTGCATATGCGGCAGCTAAATTGATGCCTGCCGTGGTTGACGAGAACAAATGCATAAGCTGTGGAGCTTGCGTTGAGAAGTGCCCCGTCGGAGCCATATCCTTAGACGACAAGGGTATCGCAGTCGTAGATAAGGATAAGTGCACTGCATGCGGGAAATGCGCCAAGTCCTGCCCGGTTGAGGCAGTCACCATAGATGGCGCTTCAGTCGCTGCATCAGCTGGGCAGGCTCGCTCGGGATAAGGGCGATCTGAATGAAGCCCGGAGGCTCTACCAATCCGTGAATTGATAAGCCCCATGACCTCTCAAGCGCAGAAAGCTCGTGAAAGGCTGGAGAAAGAGGGGCGCGGGCTCTGAGATCCGCCGGGAGTTTTTACGCTTCGCATCAGGATGATCGCGCAAACTCTCTGGGCGCCCAGCCCATCCTGAGGCTCAAGATGCTGTGTCCTTCACAGTGGTTGCGCCTCTATGCCGAACTGAGAACAAAACACTATCAAGCTTCCCGGGAATAGTTGCCTTAACCTGGAAAAAAGGACCAAGGTTTTGTCCTTACCTTGGAAACTCGGCTTGGGTCGGAGCCTTGAAGCAGGTGCAATCAAAGACGCCCGCCACATCTGAGCCAAATCCGTTGCTCCCCTTCCGGTATGTATCAGGCATGGTCAGGTAGCCGCCGGAGCAGCAGGGCAGCCAGTCGTCGTCTTCCGTCGTTTCATCTACTGATGCCGTTATGTTCATCAGCTTCTCGATGTGGTAAGTTCCCCAGTAATCTTCATCAACGTCCACGAGTGGCTTCTTCCAGGCGGTGTTTACCATGAACATATTTCCATCGGCGTCTTCTTTGGATACTATATCAGGGTCTCCCTGCAAAAGCCCGATATGCGCACGGCCTGCGGTCATATCCTCGGAGATGTTCATCATGCTAACGCTGGGATCATCCTCAGAGATGAAGTCCTTAGCCAGGATTTCGAGTTCCTTGTCCAGAGCATGGGCATATTCCACCTCATGGTGCATCAAGGTGGCAGATCCACGATTCTTGAGCCACGTTTTCTCCTTCAACAGGGAGTTGAACTGCAGCGGGCGAACTGCGTAAAATCCCGTACCTACGCCGAAGGCTATTGGGCTGTACGTCATAGCATTATCCTCTTTCAGTTGAATGCAGCTCAACGCCTCAGCATGATCCGGATCGTAGTCCTCGCTCTTGTCGACGCCATAATTTGTCTCGTCGGAAGTCTGTGTGGACAATATCGATTCGGTATCGATCATGCCGCTTCCGTGGCTGTAGTCCATGGCTTCTACCCCATTATTGCCTATTCCGGAGAGTCCCAGGGTATTGGGCATTCTAGCGTACTTGTAGGTCATGAAGTAGCCCTCGCCGCTCACGCTCTGTTTCATATCCAAAGTGAGATTGTTCTTACTGGTATATTCTGCAGATGCAATACTGGTTAAGAAGGCTATTAATAATAATATTATACCTAACTTCTTCGTGTTTATCCCTCCTGCAAATTCCGCTTGACCTTCACCATAAGTGTCATCCAAGAAGGTCAACTAATGTTTCACTCTAATCAGGTATATGATATTATTTAATGAAAATTCATAACTAGAACAGCAATTATCATAAAAATTGTGAATCTAATATTGGCTATAAGTCGCAAAAAGTGAATAATAAAAAATGTCGGCTCCGATGGAGGAAGAGCCGAGGCTATAGAAAAAAGGGCAGGTGACAGGCTAAAGAGCCTTGCCGTTCGTCTCGCCCGTCCTGATCCTGATGGTCTTTTCCACAGGAAGGACGAAGATCTTTCCGTCACCGATGCTCCCGGTATAGGCTGCATTTCTTATCAGCTCAATTACTTCATCTTGTTTTTCATCCGGGACAACAATCTCTATCTTCACCTTGGGGAGCATATCCACTTTGTATTCTTCGCCACGCCACATCTGTGTTATGCCTTTCTGCCTGCCTCTTCCTTTTACCTCGATAGAGGTCAGGCTTGCATAGCCTGCCTGATCGAGGGCATTTTTTACGTCCTCTACCTTAGAGGGTCTGACTATCACCTGTATCATTTTCATGTTCTCACCCTTTCAGGAGAATTTGCCGGATGGCTTTCACCAGTTTCTTGAATAATAAACTCCGGATATGCAGAATATCCATGCTCGCTTATATCCATTCCAGCCAGCTCTTCTTCTCTTGACGCCCTAAGGCCGACGGTGCGCTTTAGAACGGCAAACAGAATATAGCCGGTTCCAAATGCCCAAACAGCGACAGTTGCCGCGTCAATGATCTGAGCCATCATCTGACCGGTATTGCCGACGATAAGGCCGCTCACACCTCCATAGGTGCCATCTGCGAAGATTCCCACAGCCAGCAGACCCCAGAGGCCGTTATAACCGTGCACTGCCACAGCGCCCACAGGGTCGTCTACTTTTAGCACCCATTCGTTGAACCTTATACCGTACATAACTATTAATCCAGCCACCAATCCGATTACTACCGCCGACCAGGTGGGGATATAAGCACAGGGCGCCGTTACTCCTACCAGGCCTGCCAGAGCGCCGTTGCAGGTCAGGGCGATGTCCACTTTTTTCGTCTTCAGGAATGTCCAGTAGCAGACCAGCACAGCGCCGGCAGATCCTGCCAGGAAGGTATTGACCGCTATCACGGATATGCGAAGATCCGTGGCTGCCAGTGTCGATCCCGGGTTGAATCCGAACCAGCCGAAGAAGAGCACAAATGTGCCCAGGACAATGTAGCCCACGTCGTGACCGGGCAATGCGTTGGGTGTACCGTCTTTATTGAACTTGCCGATTCTCGGCCCGAGGAGCATTATAGCCGCCAGGGCGACAAGACCGCCGACAGCGTGCACCACACCAGAGCCAGCGAAGTCCCTTGCGCCCACACCATAGGGCAGTGTTGACAGCCAGCCGCCACCCCAAACCCAGTGGCCGTAGATGCTATAGATTATTGCAGTAACAATTCCGCTGTAGATGAGATAAGTCTGAAGCTTGAGTCTTTCAGCGCAGGCACCTGCAACTATGGTTGCTGCAGTAGCCGCGAATACGACCTGGAACATCCAGAACATCATAGTCGAGACGTCGTAGGCATCTCCTGTGAGGAACCACCCGCTCCATCCAATGATGCTGTTGCCGTCTTCCAGACCCGCAAAAAGCTTGGAGCCTCCGAACATGAGGGCGAAACCTACCGCCCAGTAGGCCAGGGCACCAATGGAGAAGTCCATGTAGCTCTTAGTGAAGTAGTTGACAGTGTTTTTCACCCTCAGGGCGCCTGCACCTAGCAGGGCAAACCCAGCCTGCATGAAGAAGACCAGGAAGGCCGCTACGAGGGTCCATGCGAAGTTTGTGGCGATCTTCAGCCCAGCTACATCGTCGGTATAGGTACCGGAGCCATTCGGATCGCCGGCCATTGCCATAGTTGTTAATAGCAGCAATAGTGCAAAAGCACTTGCTGCAATAGTTGTATACTTTATTATTTTCATACTCTCCCACGACCTTGATGGTAGATGAACGGACAGACAATGCTATAAAAACTTTGTTAAAATATTTTCATACTAGTTATGAAAAATGCATAACCACATCACATTCTAAAAAAATGTGCCGATTATCTCTCTATAGTATGCTGTGTCGCATGATTATTATAACCAAGCAGCTACGGCCAACTACAAAGGCACGAAGGCATAAAGGACGCCCAAAGAGATCCGTGGCGGTCCTCCAGCCTATCGATCTTTGCGGGTTGTGGACCAGCCGCGCCCGGCAGCCCCTCGACCGTGCCGCATCCTCGCCTCGGGTCCCGGTGCGTTCCTGCGTCCGCCGCCAGTAGGCCGGGCTGTCAGGGATTGCGGCGCTGTCGTCAGGGCAGGCGCTCGTGCGGCTCCCGCATGGGCGCGCGTTCCCGCGTGGGGTTGAGGCCTGGGGGGCCGGGAGGACGAAGATCGGGATGTCTCGCCCAATTCCAGGAAGCAATTGCTATGTTATCGATCTAGCCTCAAAGATGGAAGGATTCGGAGAGTTGGGATGGCTATTTGAAGAAAGTATTCTGCAAAATTCGATATAATTCATGAAATCGAAATCAATAAACTTCGCAAATTGATTGAAAATCCGCAAATATTGCATAGCCTATCTCAAGAGAAAGCTTTTGTACCGTAAGTACTATCAGAATTCTTGCGACCAAATAGTAGCCTTTAACTGAAAGTGGAACGATGAGGATTGATGAGATCGAGGGTGAATTAAGCGCATTTCGTGGGAGAACGATGACAGAGATGGCCAATGTCCTTGATGCAGCAACTGCAGCATATAATGCATCAAATATTTGGATTTCACAACTCATTTATGAAATTCGAGATCCTTCAATGACTTGGTTAAAAGTCTTAACCTTAAATTATATAGTTATCAGTAGCGTTGCTTTACTATTCATTGTATTTATAATTATTCTATTTAAAAAACGTGACGAAAATAAAGATAGTGAGTATACCGAATTAACAGAAGATGAGGCAAAGACATATTTTGAGAATTATAGGAAGTTCAAAGGAGTATGTAAGGAATTAATTGATGATATAATGAATATGGACCCTGCAAAAAGATCAAGACGCATCCGAGAAAATGCAACAAACTGGCTCTTGGGAATAAGTGTAGCAACCCTAATAGTGCTTATCGGAAATTTTAATAAATTTACAATAATCGATTCAAACAGATCATTTATGCCATATAAACTATTATTCCTATTAGCCATCCTGTTACTGGGGATCTCTACATTCTTATTAGTATATGCTCGAAAAATATTGTATGATCAGCGCATCAAAATTGACGAATCTCTAGATTTTATTAACATTATTCCAGATATACAAGAGCAAATGAACCGAGAAAATTTAGTTCTCAAAGAGATAAAAGGTGCCCATGAATTAAGTGAAGAAGAGATAATCAATCTTGAGGTTAAAATCATAGAAAATACCTGGAATGATGAAACCTGCAATTGTATCAGGTATCAAAGGGAAATATACAGAACCCATAAGCCATTTAAATGGGGGTACAGGTTTTATGTGGTTGGTTTAGTAACTTTTATAATATATGTCTTTATGTTTATATTGCATTATACGTAGTAACGCCAGTGCTGCAACTATAAATACCGCCTGGCAGAAATAATAAATTATCCAAATTAGAGTCGTGGAAAATCTATGAATCTGCTTGAAGTCTATGGACCTGCAATTGCAGAGTACTTGGGTCACGGTTTGCTTTTGTATGACTTGGAGGAGTCTATTCCTATCGATTTCCGTTGCATACAAATACATAATGCTAACATTTATATCCATATTACATTTTTTGAAAATAAAGGATTTAGCATTATGAATAGAATGGATAGCATCCATGGTATTCGAGGCACTTTGAATGACGGACGCTTTTTTGAGTCGATTGGAAATATATTATTTCTTCAAATGACTACGTCGTCTGATAATGACTCGGGTCATGAGGGCTTGTTAATGCTAACGCAAATCGAAATCAAATCGATAAAATTAGCCAGCACTACAAAACCATCGATGCTCAAGTTTTCTCTCACAAATTTGAAATTCCTGGGAACCGAATTTTATCAACAAAAGCCTAATAGACTCGCTAGAAGATTACCTTTAGAATTTGACGAATGCAAAGTTACTATTTATCGTGAAGATAAATATAAAGAGCTTGTAGACGAAATGGAATCTACTAAAACATCCAAGGTAACTTCATATCTTATTACTCCTTACAATGGAAATTCTCTTGAGACGAATTTTAAATTCGTTAGACATCTATGTGGTTTGCTTTCCTTTGCAAAAGGAACAGAAATAACTTGGGCATATTTTCAAGAATTAGATATAAATGGAGAGATTATTAAATCGATTCATAGGTCTGGTATCACAAGCAACTTCGGGAATACAGAAGTAATAGATAACCATGAACCTGATGATTTGAAATATTTTTTAGAAACGGTCTTTGAGACCTATTTGAAGAGAGAAATTGATTATGAATTAGAGAAGATTATTCATGCGTTAGTTCAATCCAAATTGGATGGAAGTTTTCTAGAATTAAGGGCGCTGATAGTTTCTTCCGCAATTGATTTTTTGCGTGGAAAGTGGTCAAAATCACACGGTAGAGAAAAGATATTCGGAAATAGATTCAAAAAACATCATAAAAATATTGAACATACTTTAACAACTTTTGCGAATGACTATCTTAAGCCAAAAGATAAACAAATTGAATGCATGCTAAATAAGATACCCGAGCTTAACCGGCCATCACTGAGGGACATGTTGATCGAAATGGCTAAAGATATCGATGCAGACATATCTGGAGAAGAAATAAATAAGTTTGTAACAACACGTAATTTGCTTGTTCATGAAGCACGATTTGCCACAGAAGATAAGTATCTCGAATTCAGAGGTCTTCTGCATTTGGCAGATTTAATTATCTTAGCACTGCTTGGCTATAAAGGTCAATATGTCGATTGCCGAACATGGAAACGGACCAAAATCAATTGATTGTGATTGATATTCATATTATTTCCCATTTATCTCGCAGCCAATTCGAATACAAGATAAATTACTCGATCAAGGGCATAATTCCGGATTCAAAATCGTCGCTCAATTCGCCCTAGTTAATCTCTCCTCATACCTTTTCACAATCCCTCTGCACAAATCCGATATCTTCCGCCCTCTTCTCAAATAGTTCCTTATAACCCCGCCCCCACCGCTATCTTGGAGGTGAGGCGGCGAAGACTACCACAGACACGGGCAAGCACTCCTTTCAAGAGCTTATTCCTCAAAGTTGGGGCCTCTCTCCCAACTTTCTGGCTTAACAGGAGAGATTGTGAAAAAAATCCGCAGCTCCCCTGACTTAAATCTTAAAAAAAAAATTAAAATTAAACTAGGTGAAATATGAGGCAAATAGCCATCTACGGAAAAGGCGGCATTGGCAAGTCGACCACCACCCAGAATCTCACTGCAGCTCTGTCTACCATGGGAAAGAAGATCATGCAGATAGGCTGCGATCCCAAAGCAGACTCCGTGAAGATGCTCATGAACGGCAGAAGGCAGCCTTCCGTTCTGGACACTTTGAGAAAAGAAGGCGAGGTACAACTGGAAGACGTACTTAAGGTCGGTTTCGGCGGCATAAGATGCGTTGAGTCCGGCGGACCGGAACCTGGCGTGGGCTGCGCCGGCCGGGGCATAATCACCTCCATTGGGCTACTGGAGAACTTAGGAGCCTATACCGACGACCTGGACTACGTATTCTACGATGTCCTGGGCGACGTGGTCTGCGGCGGATTCGCCATGCCCATCCGGGAGGGAAAGGCCCAGGAGATCTACATCGTGGCCTCAGGCGAGATGATGGCCCTTTATGCGGCCAACAACATCTGCAAGGGCATCCAGAAGTTCGCCGAATCGGGCGGAACGCGCCTGGGCGGCATCATCTGCAACTCCCGCAATGTCGACAGAGAAAAGGAGCTGGTAGGGGCCTTTGCCAAGAAGATTGGCAGCCAGATGATCCAGTTCGTGCCCAGAGACAACGTCGTCCACCAGTCCGAGATCCACAAGAAGACGGTCATCGAGTATGCCCCTGACTCCGATCAGGCCAAGGCTTACCTAGCGTTGGCCAAGGCAATAGATGAAAACAAGATGTTCGTGATCCCTCAGCCCATGGAATATGAAGAGCTGGAGCAGGTTATGATGGAATGGGGTGTAATGGAATGAAAATGATCCGCGCCGTCATCAGGCCTGAGGCCGTAGACAAGGTCGCCGATAATCTGGAAGCAGGCGGATTTACCGCCCTCACCCGCATCGAGGTCTTCGGCAGAGGCAAGCAGAAAGGCATCAAGGTAGGCAATGTGGTCTATGACAATTTGCCAAAGACCATGCTTATGCTGGTGGTGGGTGATGACCAAATGGAAAAGGCCGTCGGGATAATCGAAGATTCCGCCCGAACCGGAAACATTGGCGATGGCAAGATCTTCATCACCTCAGTCGAGGAGGCCTACACCATCCGAACCGGCCAGCGAGGGCTTTAGAAATGAAAGAAGTCCTGGCCATCATCCAAATGAACAAGATGGAGAGCACCAAAGACGCCCTGGACGTCATCGGCATTCCCTCCATCACGGTTTACAAGGCCACTGGGCGGGGAAAGCAGCGCGGCCTGCAGATCCCGCATCCTTCCCAGCTCGATCAGTCGGGTCAAAAGAGCATGAAGTATGTCCCCAAGAGAATGATCTCGATTATGGTGGAAGATGAATTCGTTCCGGCTGTGGTGGCAATTATCACTGTAGTCAACCGCACCGGCAACTTCGGCGATGGCAGGATCTTCGTCTGTCCCGTGGATGAATCCATCCGGATAAGAACCGGCGAGAGAGGGAGCGTGGCCATATCATGAGCGGAGTCGAGAAAACAGCGGAGAATGTAGTCGAAATAGCGGGCGAGAGCGCAAGGCAACCGGTAACCGTTGCCCACAGCAAGCAGGTTGTAGAGGGAATGCTGCAAAGCTTTCCCAAAAAGACGGGCGAGGTGCGCAGGAAGCACGTGGTTGTCAAAGATGCTTGCGAGGTCGAGCAGAAGATCGAGGCCAACAGCCGCACAGTTCCCGGCATCCTCACCAATCGAGGCTGCGCCTACGCCGGCTCCAAGGGTGTGGTCTTCGGGCCCATCAAGGATATGCTGCATATAACACACGGCCCCATCGGCTGTGCCTACTTCACCTGGGGCAGCCGCCGCAACCTCATGAGAGCGGAAGAGGGCAGAGACTGCTTCGCCGGCTACTGCCTGAGCACGGACGTCAAGGAGACGGATATCGTCTTTGGAGCAGAGAAAAAGCTGGCTGCAGCCATTCGGGAAGCCTATGCCATCTTCAAGCCCGAGTGTATCTCGGTCTTCTGCACCTGCCCCATCGGCCTTATCGGCGACGACATCGAATCCGTCTGCCGAAAAGCAGAGTCGGATCTGAGGATCAAGGTCATTCCCGTAAGATGCGAGGGCTACCGCGGAGTTTCCCAGTCGGCAGGTCACCACATTGCCTCCAATGCCCTGATGGAACATCTGGTAGGCACGGAAGAGCTGGAGGACCCCGGACCCTTCGACGTCAACGTCTTCGGCGAGTACAACATCGGCGGAGACTACTGGGTAGTCAAGGATCTACTGGAGAGGGTAGGCTACCGCATCGTCAGCCCCTTCACAGGCGACGCCTCCTTTCACGATATCGCCAAAGCCCACCGGGCCAAGCTGAACATCCTGCTCTGCCACCGCTCCATCAACTACACCAACCGCATGATGGAGGAGAAGTACGGCATCCCCTGGCTGAAGGTCAACTACCTGGGCGTGGAAGACACCATCAAGACCCTGCGGGATATGGCCGCCTTCTTCGACAATCCCGATCTGACCCGGAGGACGGAGGCTGTTATCGCCGAGGAGATGGCCCGCGTCCAGCCGGTCATTGATATGTATCGACAAAGGCTGGCGGGAAAGAGGGTCATGATCCTGGTGGGAGGATCACGTGCTCACCATGTCAGGAATATGTTCGAGACCCTGGGAATGGACGTGGTCGTGGCAGGCTACGAGTTCGCCCACCGGGACGATTATGAGGGCAGAGGCGTCCTCTCCAGCATCGTTCATACCGGACAGTCCAAGATCCTAGCCGATATCCACTACAAACGCGATCCAAGCGTAGTCTCGCCCTACGACGATGCTTCCATCCAGAAGAAGAAGGAAAAAATTCCAAGGCTCATGGATTACGAGGGCCTGCTGCCCCATATGAAAGAAGGCCAGATCATGATCGATGACTACAGCCATCATGAGTGCGAACGTCTGGTGAAAGATCTGGGAATAGATCTCTTCTGTTCCGGAGTCAAAGACAAGTACGTCTTCCAGAAGATGCACATTCCCTCCCGGCAGATGCACTCATACGACTACAGCGGCCCATACACCGGCTTTGACGGCTTTATACAGTTCGCCAAGGACATCGACATGTCCGTGAACAGCCCTACCTGGAAGTTCATAAACCCACCCTGGAGGCAAGAGACAAATGCTTGATTATACCCCAAAAGAGATGGCACAGCGGGAAACGCTGGTCATAAATCCGGCCAAGATCTGTCAGCCCATTGGCGCCATCCTGGCTTACAAAGGCATCCACAACTGCATGCCCATAACTCACGGCTCGCAGGGCTGCTCATCATACCTGCGCATGATGCTGGCCCGCCACTACCGTGAGCCCACGCTGGCGGCAACCTCTTCCTTCACCGAGGACTCTGTAGTCTTCGGCGGCAGAAACAACCTCAAGGAGGCCGTGGACAATGTCATCAACATCTACCACCCCGATGTGCTGGCCATCAACACCACCTGCTCCTCTGAAACCATAGGCGACGATGTTAACAGCTTCATGGAGGAGATCAAAGAAGAGGAGTTCTTCGATTCCCATGTGCGCGTGGTAATAGCCAGTACTCCCAGCTACGTCGGCTCGCACGTCACAGGCTACGACAATGCTGTGAAGGCCATAGTGCAGAGCTTCGCTCGAAAAAGCAAACCCAACGGCAAATTGAATGTCATTCCCGGCTTCGTGGACCCGGGAGATATCCGTGAGATCAAGAGAATTCTGACGATCATGGGCGTTCCCCATATCGTATTCCCCGATACCACCGATGTCTTCGATGCGCCCCTCTCGCCAGAGTCAGGCGGCCTGTACCCGCCGGGCGGAACCAGTATCCCGGATCTGATAGATGCCGGCAACTCCCGCGCCACCATTGCCCTGGGAAGAACGGCTGGTGCCGCGGGAGCTGTGATCTTGAAAGGCAAGTTTTGCATACCTGCGGTCATCGGCCCCATGCCCATAGGCATCCGCAATACCGATGCCTTTGTGATGAATGTCTCGAGCCTCATGGGCGTCCCCATACCAGCAGAGATCGAGTACGAACGAGGCCGTCTGGTGGACATGATGACTGATGCTCATCTCCACTTCCATGCCAAGAGCTTGGCCATCTTCGGAGATCCAGATACGATCATAGGTCTGCTCAGCCTGGCTGTAGAGATGGGTATGAATCCCGTCTTTGCTTTGACCGGCACTCCGGACAAAAAGTTCGCAGAAGAGGTGCACAGTATTGCCCCGAACTGCGAGGCCATTATCGGAGACACCTTCCTCCTGCACCAGAAGATTAAGAACCACCCCGTAGATATGCTCATCGGCAACAGCTTCGGCAAGTTGATCGCCCGGGCTGAAGATATCCCTCTGGTGCGAGTGGGCTTCCCCATCACCGATCGCGCCAATTTGCACTACTTCCCGGTCATCGGTTATGCGGGTGCGGCAAGACTGGTGGAGATGATCGGCAACACCTTCCTGGAAAGACAGGATCGGGACGCGGATGATACGCACTTCGAGATGATTCTCTAAGCGCCTTGAGAATTGTGCTCCTAAAGTTTTGATATAAGAAAACGAAAACAGCCGAGGAAGAAATGATTGTAAAGGTCTTTGAGGGTAGGGAGGGGCACATCCAGCAGAAAGGCGACGGCCTCCCCCTGGCCTGCAATAATGAGAGCCTGGCCGGTGCCGTGAGCCAGAGAGCCTGCGTCTACTCCGGAGCTCGAGTGGTGCTCAATCCCATCACTGACGCTCTGCATCTGGTGCATGGGCCCATAGGCTGTGCCAGCTACACCTGGGACATTAGGGGCAGTACCTCCTCCGGCCCCGATCTCTATCGCAATAGCTTCTCTACAGACATGAAGGAACTGGATGTGGTCTTTGGCGGCGAGAAGAAGCTGGCTGCAAGCCTGCGGGAGCTGGCGGAAAGGTATCATCCGCCGGCCATCTTTGTCTATTCCACCTGCATTGTGGGCATCATCGGAGATGATTTGCGGTCCGTCTGCCGAAGGGCGAGCGAAGAACTGGGCATTCCCGTCCTGCCCGTAAAGTCGGAGGGATTTCGAGGAAACAAGAACGAGGGCTACAAAGCAGCCTGCAACGCTCTAAATGAGCTGATTGGAACCCGGAATTATACACCAAGCCACCCTTCTATCAACCTGCTGGGTGAGTATAATGTGGCGGGCGACCTCTGGTTTGTCAAGCCCTTCTTCTTGGAGATGGGAATCGAGGTCGTAGCTGCGCTCACCGGCGACGCTCGTGTAGCCGAGATAGAGAGGGCTCATACCGCACAGCTTAATCTGGTGCAGTGCAGCGGCTCCATGACCTATCTTGCCAAGAAGATGGAAGAAAAATATGGTATTCCATATCGACGAATAAGCTTCTTCGGCCTGCAGGACATGTCAAACGCTCTGCGTACTGTTGCGGAGTTTTTCGCCTCGCCAGAACTGAAGCAGAAGGCGGAGGAGATAATCCGTCGTGAAACGGCGCGGGTGATGCCCCAGATCGAAGCTTATCGGGCGAAAGTTGCCGGAAGGAAAGCTGCCATTTACATGGGCGGCGCAGCCAAGGCCGTCTCCCTGGTGCGGGCTTTTCAGGAGCTGGGAATGGAGGTGGTGATAATAGGAACGCAGACGGGTGATAGAGACGACTATCAGAAGATCGCGTGTATCGTAAAGAACGGCACCGTGATCATCGACGATGCCAATCCCCTGGAGCTGAAGGAGCTTCTCTTCAAGCAGAAAGCGGACCTATTGGTGGCGGGCGTGAAAGAGCGTTTCTTGGCCTATAAAATGGGAATCGCGTTCTGTGACTTCAATCACGATCGGACCACGAACTTTGAAGGTTACGTTGGAATGGTCAATTTCGCCCGAGAGGTCAGCATCACCATCAACAGCCCGGTTTGGCAGCTTCCCGTTAAAAGGGCCAGCCGGATAGGCAACGCATCGCAACTGAGCATTACTGCCGGGAATGAGAATTATGTCCAAGAGCCTTGCCACAGTTAACCCCTGCTCCATGTGCATGCCCATGGGCAGCGTAATGGTCTTCCGGGGAATCGAGGGCTGTATGCCCCTCTTCCACGGCTCTCAAGGATGCAGCACCTACATGCGCCTCTACCTGGCCCATCACTTCCGCGAGCCAGTGGACATCGCCTCCTCTGCCTTGAGTGAGAAGGGCGCAGTCTACGGAGGAGCCGCCAACCTCAAGCAGGGACTGAAGAATGTGATCAAAGGTTACCGCCCAAAGGCCATAGGCATCGCCACCACCTGCCTGGCTGAGACCATCGGAGATGATGTGCCCCAAATAGTCCGTGAATTCCAGGCGGAGGAGCCCCTGGCCAAAGATGTAACCATCATTTCCGTCTCGACGCCCAGCTACGCTGCTTCTCATGAAGTGGGATATCGAGTCGCTCTGAAAGGCCTGGTCCAGACCATGGCCAGGAAATCAGAGCAAAGCGGACGGATCAACATTCTGGTGGGAGCGATAATCTCGCCGGCAGATGTTCGCTTTCTGCGGCGGTTCCTGGACGACTGGGGCCTGGGGTACATCCTGATGCCGGACATATCCGAGACATTTGATGCTGCCCTCAGCCAGGATTCACCTCTCATCCCAGCGGGGGGGACGCCTCTTGATGACATCCGGGATACGGCCAACTCAAAAGCGACACTGACCATAGGCGGGTGGGTGCAAGAGCCGGGAGCAGGAGACTATCTGGAAAAAGAGTTCGGAGTTCCTCATATTGCTCTGCCCATACCCCTGGGCCTGGAATTCACCGATCGAATGGCCGCAAATCTGGAGGAGCTGACTGGCCTTTCCATGCCCGAGAGCTACGAACGGGAGAGGGGGCGATTGCTGGATACCATGGTCGATGCTCATAAGCTTCTGGCTGATGTTAAGACCGCAGTCTACGGAGACACGGAGATGGTCCTAGGCATAACTCGCATCATGACGGAACTGGGCATGAGGCCGCAGATTGTGGCCACGGGAGCCGCTAATCCAGCATTTGCTGAAAAAGCAGCAGAGCTTGCACCCGGAGCCAAGGTTATGATTGGTGCTGATTTCTCACAGATCGCAGCGGAAGCCTCGAGCCGGGATATCGAGCTGATGGTAGGCCCATTCACAGGAAGAGGGATTGCCAGGAAAGAGAAGGTGCCGCTCCTCCGGGTGGGACTGCCCAATCATGATCGCTATGGTGCGTCTCACCAGCTATTCCAGGGATACGAGGGCTCGATGCATTTGGTGGACTGCATGGCCAATGTCTTGCTTGAAGATAAAGAGAGAGAGGTGCAGCATGAGCGAAGAGTGCAAGCTGGAGCAGTTTCAGAATAAAGAGTACATACGACTTGAAACCGTCAAGAGGAACGGACAGGTTGTCTCCACGCCTGTATGGTTCGTGGTAGAGGACGGCACGCTCTTCGTTAGGTCCTATGCCAATAGCGGTAAGGTCAAACGCATGCGTAATGACCCTCATGTTCGGATCACTCCCTCGGATGCCATGGGAAAGCCACACGGGCTCACTATTGATGGCACTGCTGTTCGGGCCGACGGCGATATGGAGATCAAGATCAGTCAACTCCTCTACCGCAAATACGGTTTGATGAAGATGTCCTTTGACCTGTGGGGCGCCATCAAACAGCTAGACTGGGCTGTCTTCGCCATCCGGATCTGAGCAGATTATTGGAGAAAAGTAAGCGCTTGTGAATACGTGGGTCCGGATATGACCTGCTGATGAAAAGCGATAACCCCGGAGAGTGAACACCAATGATCAAGAAACGTGTATTAGTAGCATTGATTGCAGCCCTGTTTTTGGCCTCGGCCTCGTATGCTGGATTTGCAGACGAGCCAAAAGAGCTGACCATCTTCACTGCGGCGTCACTGACGGGTGCCTTCGGCGAGATTGGCCAGTTGTATACAAATGAGACCAATATCAACGTGGCTTTCAACTTCGACGGCTCCCAAAACCTGCGCACCCAAATTGAGAACGGAGCTTACGCAGACGTCTTCGCTTCTGCCAACATATTGCAAATGAATGCTCTGAGACGGATTTTGCTCATGAACAACAGCAGCATCACCGTCTTTACCGAGAACAAGCTGTCGTTGATCGTTCCCAAAGACAATCCAGCCAAGATAAGCAACCTCACCGACCTGGCCAAGCCAGGCCTCAAGATCGTCATGGGCACGAAGAATCTGCCGGTTGGCGACTATGCCCTGCAGATCATAAACCGGCTGGGAAATGATTCCGCTTATGGACCGGATTATAAAGCGAGGATCATGGCTAACATCATCTCTCAGGAGACCACTGTCAACTATGTGGTGACCAAAATCGCCTTAGGGGAAGCGGATGTGGGCTTTGCCTGGGTCTCAGATGTCACAGAGGATCTTGCATCCAGGGTTGATAAGATCGACATCCCGGATGAGTACAACGTCATCGGCGAATACCCCATTGGCGTCCTGAAGGATAGCAAGTACCCTGCAAAAAGCCAGGAATTCATAAATTTGGTGACATCTGAGCAGGGAAAGGCCATCTTAGAAAAATATGGATTCTCAGTTATGCATAGCTCACCTATAGAGACCGCAGGTAATGCAACAGCCGACAAGGCTGCAGCCTGATCCGGAAGGTCTCTAGGAAGCCAGGGAAAAAAGACATTGGCTTCTACTTGTCGGCGCCTCTTGCATATGCGTCATGCATATCATGGTATCGTGGTTTGAACACAATTTCTACAAGAGGACCATGGCTTCCAATCAAGCGGAAATAATTCATCTGAGAGAGCTTTCAAGCCGAGAACAAGAAATCATCGGTATTTCTGACCGCGTAAAGCAGATCTCCTTAAAAGCAGGCCTGGCAGCTTTGCTGATTCTGGCCATGGCTTTCATAGCCTTGCCGGTGGTCGCTCTCTTTCTGAAGAGCCCCCTGGACACGATTCTCGGATCACTGCATGATCCGATGGTGTTGGATGCACTCCAGCTCAGCCTGACAACCTCTGCATTGACAACAATTGTTGTGGTTGTTATGGGCACACCCATTGCCTACGTCAGCGCTCGCTTTCACTATTTCGGCAAAGAGATGGCCGATTCCCTAATCGACCTGCCCGTTATCATGCCTCCCGCCGTGGCCGGCATTGCCCTGCTCGTAGCCTTTGGAAGAATGGGTATTGTGGGCCATTACCTTAACGCATTTGGAATCAGCATCGCCTTCACCACTCTGGCCGTGATCATGGCCCAGGTCTTCGTCTCCTCGCCCTTTTACATACGCCAGGCCAGGACAAGCTTCGAAGATGTGGACCTGGCCTTCGAGAACGCGGCGCGCACGTTGGGTGCTTCCCGGGTTTACACCTTCTTCCATGTGATCCTGCCCATAGCTATGAACGGCCTCATCTCCGGTGCCATCATGGCCTTTGCTCGCTCTTTGGGTGAATTCGGAGCTACCATCATGTTTGCCGGAAACTTCCAGGGCCGCACGCAGACCATGCCTCTGGCCATCTACACCGCCATGCAAGGAGATCTGGATGTCTCACTCTGTCTGTCCATAATCCTTGTTGCCATCTCCTTTGTAGTCATCGTTCTAGTGAAGAAATTGACCAGGAGGATGTATAAAAATGTTAAAAATTAATGTAAAGAAGAGGCTCAGAGATTTCGATCTACAGGTGACGCTGGATGTTGAAAGAGGCAAGACGCTTATGCTGGTGGGAGATAACGGCTGCGGAAAGACCACTCTGCTAAACCTGGTGGCAGGGCTCGATAATCCCGATGAAGGGAGGATTGCGCTGGACGGCAGAGCGCTTTATGATTCTGAGTACGGGACAAATGTCCCTCCTGAGGCCAGAGGCATAGGATATGTCTTTCAAAGCTACGCCCTCTTTCCCCACATGAGCATCTACGACAACGTAGCCTTTGGCCTGCGCACCCGGAGGACGCCGGAGGACGAGGTCAAAGTCCTGGTAAAAGAGCATCTTGAGGCCGCGGGGCTATGGGAGATCAGGAAAGCAAAGGCGGCACTCGTCTCGGGCGGCCAGAAGCAGAGGGCAGCACTGGCGAGAGCGATCATCATCGAGCCTCGATTGCTTTTGCTGGACGAGCCGCTTTCCGCTCTGGATGTTAGGAAGCAAACTGCTATGAGAAAAGAGCTACGGGAGACAATTCGTGCCTGCGGTGTTCCCTGCATCATCGTCACCCATGACCTGAGAGATGTGGCCTGCATAGGAGATAGGGCCTG
>Ga0351905_1013_pt1 | contig 53423 bp, 58 predicted proteins | sample BONcelHT113001E4_FD_205822 | JGI IMG/M metagenome (GOLD analysis project Ga0351905, IMG submission 205822) | Enriched cells from coal bed in the Powder River Basin, Montana, United States - BONCAT cells T11 rep1 HSBNCT.T11.300.1.E4 ... | reverse complement strand
CCATGGGATGGATAGTCGTTGATGGTAACCTCGCCGCATTCCAGGGCCCTGGCCACGCGCCACATGCGGGAGAAGTCCCTGGTAAAGACGCACGACTCCAGGCCGAAATTGGATTGGCGGGCAAAATTCAGAGCCTCTTGCTCGTCGCTGCAGCGGATAATGCTGATCACGGGCCCAAAGACCTCTTCTCTGGCGATTCTTGCATGCGGGGGAACAAAGTCAAGCACCGTGGGTTCAAAGTATGTGCCACGGAATTTGCCGCCCCTCAATAGCTGGGCACCCTTGGAAACGGCATCCTTGACCAGGTCATTTATGCCGGCAGCAGCCCGCTGGCTAATGACCGGGCCGATGGTGACCGATGGGTCCCTGGGATCGCCCAGTTTCCATCCGTCGACCTCGGAAACGATGTTGCGGCTCAAGGTTTCAGCTATAGGTTCCGTGGCCAGGATGGCGCTCACGGCATCGCACCTCTGTCCAACAAACTTTAAAGATCCATGGACGCATTTGGCGGCAGCCAGATCCAGATCGGCATCCTCCAGGACCAGAGCATAGGCCTTTCCTCCCAGCTCCAGGTGAAGCCTCTTCATAACCGCCATTTGAGAGATCCTTTTTCCCACTGGAGTGCTGCCGGTGAAGTTGATCATATCTACGTTCTCGCTCTTTACCAGCACGTCTCCGCTCTCTTCTCCTCTGCCCGTTATCAGGTTCATGCTGCCTTGGGGCACTCCAGCGCTCTGCAGAACTTTTGTAAGGAGGATAGCGGAGATTGGGTTGCTGCTGGAGGGCTTAATGACCACCGAGTTTCCGGCCAGAAGGGCAGGCACGATCTTGGCGGCGGCAATGAATAGAGGATAGTTGAAGGGAATTATGGCAGCCACCACGCCCACAGGCTCGCGGATTATGACGGCCATCTTCTCTTTGGTGCTGGAGTTCCACTCTCCGGGAATCAGCTCTCCCCAAAACCGCCCGGCCTCTTCTCTGGAGAGCCTTAGCCTCTGCACGGCAGCATCAAACTCTCCTTTTGCATCGCTTTTTGTCTTGCCGGCTTCAAGTTGCAGCACACGCACGAATTCGTCCCGGTGCTTTTCCATCTGGGCTGCGGCGCGTTCAAAGATCTCTATGCGTTCCCTGCCCGGCAGTTCATTGATGCCCCTCTTCTCTTTGGCAGCCTTCGTGGCTGAAATTACATCGCTTACATTTGCCATCTGGGCCTTTGCCACGATGCTGCCGTCGATGGGAGTATGAACGTCCAGCAGCTCTCCTCTCTCGCTGCCTCGCCAGCTACCGTCGATAAGCATCTTGAAGACGGCAATTCCGTTTTGTGTGTCATAAATTCCGTCAAAGTCGGAGCTTAACTGCAGGTCTAGGTCTAAATCACCGTTTGCCATTTGCATCAAATCCTGAACTCAAAAATCAAAAAAATTGGATCGAGAGAATAAATTCCTCGATCCCGAAAAAAGAATGAATCTATCTATTGCTTTACATGGCGAGCCTTATGGGCACAAGCACCTGGTCTATGATGTAGACAATGCCGTTAGCATACCTCTCGGACTTCAAGACATCGGCCCCGCCTACCAGGCTCATGTTTAGATCGACTGCCAGGGAGTCTCCCTGCATAGTCTTGGCGGAATTGGTGTCGGTCTTGTTGAGCAGGTCCTTGGCATCAACGATATGGTAGGAAAGAAGATTCATCATGCCTGCCTCTTTCTTGCTGATGGCATCCAGGTTTGCTTTGGCTTTATCAAACGCGGCATCGCTTGGGGCGAATACCGTAAAGGGCCCACCTGCCAGACTCTCAAATCCCATCAGGCCATGGCCGTTGAGCGTATCCACAAGTCCCGCGGACTTTATGGCGGCTGCGAACTTCTTTGCACCCAAATCATTGGCCGCTTCGGCCACACCCAGGCTGGAAGCTGTCTTTGGCAGCAGCACTTTGTCGATCACAAAGACGGTGCCGCTCTCGTAGCTCTTGGACGCTGTGACATTGGCTCCGTTTACTTTCATGCCTTCTGTATTGTCGATGGTCAAATTCTCTCCCTGCAGTGTTTTTGCTGAGGAGAGCTCGGAGATGTTTTCAAAGCTGCCGTCGTTCCAGACAATGTGATAGCTGAGTATTCTCTTCAGCTCGGTAGCGTTCTCCTTGATCGCGTTCATGTCTGCATCAGGAACTGCTGCAAAGGCCTCATCGCTGGGCGCGAAGATAACGAGGGATCCGGTGGTGAATGTGAGCACTCCTTTGTTATTCAGAGTATCCGCGAGGCCCGCACCTTCTACCGCTGCGGAGAATTCATTTAGGCTCAGATTAGCAGTCGCATCCATAACTCCCATCTTTGCCGTCCCGTTATCCTGGGCGAAGCTGCAGCCCATGCACAGCACTGCTGCTATGAACAAAAGACATAGTAAAATTCCATTTTTTACAAACATCACTTTAACCTCCACTCATTCATTAATGAAGTTATGGACGGGATAAAAGATAAATTTATTGGCAGCATGAAGGCATATAGTTGGCAGTCTGGCTCAAGCGCTACTTTAGAGGCACTACTGGAGACTCCGCCGCAGAATTTCTCGCAGATTATACAAGGATGGCAAGGCCGAAATATTGAATACCGATCGGGTGTGTATGACGAGAGTGAAATCAAGCCTCATCTTCCCCGTCGTTCTGCTAGTCATGCTTTCGCTTGCTTTTCCAGCTTCTGCCCACGTGCCCCTCATGGCTGGAGGAAATGAGAACATCTCTTCGGCCATGCACATCACCGATCCGGGCAAGTCATGGGCGGTTTACGGCTCTCTTGAAAAGGATGTCGTGCATTACTACAGCTTCGATCTGGAGGAAGGCGAGCGAATTTATCTCTCTCTTTTCAAGTCCTCCGATGCAAAAGAAAAGGATTTTCTTCCCGACCTTGTGCTCCTGGGTCCGGGATTAAAGGATGGAGAAAAGCCCGACCAGTTGGCCCTGCCTCGGGAAGCTTCCGACCTGAAAACCCTGATTGCGGAAGGCAAGAGCGCTGCAAGTGCCGTCTACGAGCCCTTCGGGCCCAGCAGCTTCATAGAATTGGCAGAGATAAACATATCCGCACCAGAAAGCGCCCGCTACTTTGCGGCAGTTTATAGCAATGTTAATAGTACTAGCAACAGCACAAATGGCACAAATAGCACTCTAGGGCACTACGGCCTGGCGGTTGGCTATAGAGAAGAGTTCAGTTTTTCGGAGAGGATTACCACGCCTCTGCGGCTCATATCCGTTTACCTCTGGGAGGGCCAGAGCCTCGGGTTTATACTCATTCCCTATCTGGTAGCCGAGGTTGTCGCTCTGCTGTTCTTCTGGCGCGGCTCCCGTCGCACCTCATTTTGCCTGGCTGGATTGTTGGCCGGATTTCTCTTCCTGGCCACCAGTGCCTCGGTCTTTACGCAGATGGTCTTCAGCCTCACTCGCGCTCCCTTTGGGCAGGAGGTGTACATCACGGTGCTAATTGCCGTTTTCAATGCCCTTTTGGGTGTGGCAGCCATTCGTCTGGCCAGAGGAGAAGCAGGGATACTGCAAAGAGTCCTTCTGGCCGTCCTGGGTACCCTCGCTCTGCTGGCCGGATCGGGACTGATCATGGGTCCCATTATGGCAATAGCGGCAAGTTTTCTTCCCTCGAAGAGCGGAAGCATTTTCGGCAAATCCGTCTCGATAGCTCAAGAGAAAAGGAATATCCGAAAAATGAGGGAAAGATAATGCTCCAAAATAAGGCTGTGTCATTGCTGATATTGCAGGCTCTAATTTCTGTGGTCGCCTTGAGCGGCTGCGTTACAAATCAGAGGAGAATCCTCTAAAGGTAACGAACCTGGAAATCGTCCCCGGCCAGATTATGACATCTACGATCGAATTGAAGGTCACAACTTATATCAAGAATTCCGATGAGGGTCCTGCGGCCAAGAGCAGCAAAAACACAACCTTGCTTCTGAAGGCCACCAGTTCTGATATGGACTTCCTTGTCAAAGAGCCTTCCCGCCGACAGCAAGGCGATCAACCTGAGGATCGACGGCATCGACTTCCTGGTGCGAAAGGCGGCGGAAGATAAGGTAGTCATCCAGAGCGACATCTACGTAACAAACTTTGGAGCTAAGACAAGCCAGGATTATAAGCTAATGATAAAGGCTACAGACATCGATTCAAAGCTGGTGGCGGACAAACAGTGGAGCAATACCGGAATGATCGCTCCAGACGAGACCGCCATTCGGAGCGTTAACCTCACCGTCCCGGACAGGTACAACTACGTTGTGGACGTCCTCATTTGGAGCAATTCCACGATTGTCGGCCAGGGACAGGACTACGTGCAGCTCAATGCCACGACAATGCTGGGAGAAAAGGACCGTTTGGCGGGCAGAGGAACGAGGATAGGAGCGTTCGTCACAGAAGAAGCGGCTGCTGCGCCTGCAGAAATGAAAGTTGGCGCATTTGCAAACAGCACGGCAGAAAGAGCGAAAGCAGAAGCGCCTGATTTCATGGCGTTGACGGCTCTGGCCATGATTGGTCTGGCAGCGATAGCGCTAAGAAAGAGGCGATAGCAGGATTTTTTGCCTTTACTATTTTTATTACTTTGGAGCGCGGAGGGCCACGAATATAAAAATATATAATCAATTTATGTTCTCATCCTGTAGAGCTTATCAATTGCCACCGACGCATTTTCTCCATCCGCGAGGTATATCAGCTCCATCTCGTCGTCGGAAATGATCGTCCCCAGTGCATAGCCCTTATCAAACTCTGCGATATAGAGAGTCTTATTATCTAAACCAATAGCTCCGGCAAAACCTTCCCCAATCTCGGTCTCGTTCTCCAGCTTGATTGTTACATTTCCAGCGAAGATACGGTCATCTTGCTCTAAGAAGGCAAAAATGAGGCTTCCGTTTTCCATCGAATTAGAGTAACCTTTTCCTTCATCATACGCACTCCAGGAACCAGTCCAAATCCCAAGCAGGTCTGGAACTTCCGCCGCGCTGATCCCCGTGGCCAAAAAGACCAAGACCAATAATGCTAAACACGAAATCTGTTTCATACACGTTTATCCGTCCATCGATCTATTATAAATTTTGCCTAACGTAGATGACGGCAGCTCCCACCAGAGCTCGCCTGGATGCAGTGCTCCGCCCTCGCCCCGCGCAGACTGTCGCACGTTCCCGCAGACTGGCCCGAATGTCCGCCTGCGACACTTCCTGCCGGCAGGGCGCCCGCGCCCTTGCTTCCTGCTTCCTGCTCCCTGCCCAGGAGCAGCTAATATACATATCCTCTTTAATCAGGATCACATTTATATGCATATTTGATCTAATTCAAAGAGAATGCCTTTGAGCCAAAACGACATCCGAGCGCTTGTCCTCATCACCGGATCCAAAGAGCCGATGAATCCCCGCACTCTCCAGGCGGAGCTGGGGCTTCGCAGGGAGACCGTCTCCCGGCTCATAACTCACCTGGTGGAAGTGGGGCTGGCGGAACGTAGAGGGCGCGAATTCGTCCTGGCCGGCACGCACCCGGCAGAGGCCTTCAAGAGGCTCTACTTCAGCCATCGGGCCTCTCCTCTGCATAAGATTCTCTCCCTGCGGCGGGTGGAGCTGCTCGCCAGGCTGGACCGGACCCCAAGGAGCCTGGAAGCTCTGGCCAGGGAGACTGGCATCCCCGGAGATACCCTGTACGGCTACCTGAAAGGCTTCCTCTGGGTGGGCATCGTCAGCCGCTCCAGGCAAGGCAAAGCCTATCTGTTCTCCTTCAACTACATCGTCTGGCCGGAGCTCAAGGACTTCGTGACCTTACTCCAGGAATACCAGGTCCTGCGCCTCGTGCCCCGTGAGGCCCTGCTCATCAAGAGCTACGGGACAAGCGTGCTCTTCAAGAGCCTGAGGTCGCAAGATGCCACATTCACCTCCTTTTCCGCCTACGAGGATTACGGGATCGAGCTTTTCCTGCGGGATAATTACTACACCCTGCCCAAGAGGGAGCTATCCATCCAGGAGGTCTTCATCCACTCCCTGGACTCGGCTGGGGAGTTCTCTCAGAAGCTTTTTTGCGTGCTGTTCTATCTCAAGAACAGAGATAAATTAGAGGCTATCGATCATCCCATGAAAAAGAACCTGAAAGCAGTGCTGCAGGGCGAGAGGATCAAAGACTATCCAACCCTGGTAGATATCGAGGACAGGACAGATCTCTATGATATCCAGTTTTAATCGGATCTCCAGGCGAGAGGAGATAAACGAGCTATTCGAGCAGCTCGGCCAGGTTCTGGAACAGAGGGTCGAGGCCCTGCTCATAGACGGAGCCGTGATGCTGGAGCTGGGGCTAAAAGACGCCACTAAGGATATCGATATCGTGTGCAGGAGCGAGGAGGACAAGGAGAGGCTGCTTGCTGCGGCCAAGGCCCTGGGCTTTGAGATCGTCTGCCCGGAAAAGAGGCATGAGCGGCTTGGCGTCAACCGGCTGGCAGTGAAGGGCGGGCGCAATCTGGACATCTTTGCCGAGCGGATCTCCTACGACTTTGGCCTCTCCGAGGCTATGTGGCAGAGTGCTACTCGAATCAGGTCCTTCGGCGGCCTGATGGTTAGGGATGCCTCCCTCGATGACATCTTCACCATGAAGCTGATCGCCAACCGGCCGGGAGACGCTCCAGACTGCTCCGCTCTTGTCATTGCAGGCCTGGACTTTGATGCGGTCTACCGGGAGATAGAGGCGCAGTACCGCAAGGCTGGCGAGGCGAAAGAGAATATCTGGATCAACTATATTGAGGAAGGCATAGCTCGGCTGCAGGATAACGACTTGACCATTCCCATAGGCGACAAAATATCCCTTTTGGCCTCTGAATACTGAATACCACGAAAAAGGTAAAATGCGAGGGCGATTTTAAGGGATGACATTGAAAGACCAGGCGGAGCTGCAAGACCCATGACTGAGCAAAATCGCAAGTATGTAACGAAGGAGATAGGCAAGCTTCTTTCCGAGATCTGGCGGATCAAGGGGCTGGCGGAGCAGGAGTACGGCCCGCAGCACCCGATCACAAAGAAGCTCGCCAGCATGCATGCGGATGCCCAGGGGCTGCTGCAGGAAAAACATGGTTGACCTGCGTAGCATTACTGCGCCCTAGCTCTCTAAAGTTGATATCATTTCAGCACCCAATGGTCATCTCGCCGCCCTTCCGCCCCTCCGCGGCTCATCTACATGCTTTTACCTCATGGTCTACCAAATTCACTCGGCCGTCTCGCCCTGATCTGAGACTGTAGAATCCAGCTTTTTTGGCATGCTGTAACCATCTTTTCTCTTACATGGCGAAAAAAAGGTTTGTTGGAAGAGCAGGAGTGCAACACGGAAAAAAGAATAGAAATTTGATTATTTTAATATTAATTTTATGGATTTTTATGACACTGAATGATAAGTGTTAAGATCTATCTTTCAGTATATATCAATATTATTAAATATAATTAATTTAAATACGTAATTATTGTTGATAAATGCTTTATATCTTAGAAAAGAGTAACAGTTATAAAGAAATCCCACATGCTTCTCTGACTGAACATCGTTATTATTGAATTTCTAAATTGAGAAGCCAGTGGATTAACTTATCCGTTAAAGAGGGATAGAAAATGGATACAATAAAGTTGAAAAGAGGGGGACGAGAAGTCACCTTCGCCAAGGTCCAGGATAAATTTGCTGTGAGAATGAAGAAAGGCGGGGCCACAAGTGCTAATCTGCTTGACGCTTGCCGAACCGTGACCGAATGTGATATTGAACATTTAGATTTTTCGCCTATTCTAAAGCTGAATACCTTCAGCGTGCTAGATCCTGCTTCGCTGGATGGGGCTATGAATACTTTGAGAGCGAATACCAAAACGGAGTTTGTAAGTCATGTATATAGCCTTAAAGAGTCGCACAATAGCGAGGTTATCCCCACCGGCAAGATGATCATCCAATTCAAGCCGGATGCTACTAAAGAAGAACGCGAAAAGATATTAGAGGAATTTGGACTGCAAATAATTATTGATCTCGATTTTCTCTCGAATGGTTATTCGGTCAAACTGACATCCGAATCAAAAGAGAATCCTCTGAAGATAGCTGAAAAGCTACAGGAGCGCAAGGAAATAGACACAATAGAGCCAGATATGGCATTCAAAATGAAATTCCTACACAAGCCAGTGGATACACTCTATGAAGACCAATGGCATTTGAATAACACCGGAGAGCTTGTAGGTTGCACTAAAGGAGCTGATGTTAAGGCCGAAGCGGCATGGGATTACGCCCGTGGATCCCGAGACATTATAATCTGTCTTATGGATGATGGCTTTGACCTTAGCCATCCTGATTTAAGTGGACCAGGCAAAATAGTTGCTCCAAGAGACTTCGCTGCTAACGATTATGATCCCAATCCTTTCCTGGAGGATGATGATCATGGCACATCCTGCGCGGGAGTAGCTCTAGCAGAAGAGAACGGCATAGGTGTAGTTGGCTTGGCCCCAAAATGCGCCTTCATGCCGATAAGGATGAACAACATGCTTTCCGACCTGTATGTCGTATCTATGTTTCAGTATGCCATGAATAACAATGCCGATATCATCAGCTGTAGCTGGGGGTATGCAGATGATTACGTGCCCCTTTCCACGGCTGTCGATGCCATAATCCATCAAGTTGCATCAGAAGGACGCAAGAACAAGAAGGGATGTGTTATCCTCTTTGCAGCCGGAAATGACAATGTACCTATCGATGGGGAAAAGAAAGGCACAGAGTATCTCTGTGCTTTCGCGGCCCATCGCGACGTCATGGCAGTTGGCGCATCCAATAGTTATGATAGACGTTCCTCATATAGCAACTACGGTCCCGAATTATCGGTATGTGCTCCATCCAATAGCTTATCCGGAAGGGGAATAGTTACCACAGATAGACGCGGCGGCTTGGGCTACGATCTGGAAGACTATACCTATACATTTGGAGGCACATCCTCAGCCACTCCACTCGTTGCCGGTCTGGCAGGCCTGATATTATCCATCGATCCTAAGCTAACATCAGCAGAGGTGAAGAGAATTGTGATGGAAACGGCCGACAAGATCGATTTAGAGAATGGCCGATACGTCAATGGACACTCGCCGCTTTACGGTCATGGGCGCATCAATGCCTACAACGCTGTGAAACGTGCATCTAAAGAGGATGAGATACCAAATGTAGTATCCCTGGAACACCAGGCTAATAAACCCATTCCAGATCAAGGATCTGTAGAAGATGCAATAGAAGTATCGAAGGATGCAGCTGTAAAAGGCCTAGAAATAAAAGTAAATATCAAACATACATGGATCGGAGATCTGAGGCTAATTCTGAAATCGCCCCAAGGCATAGAGATTGTCCTTCAGGATAGAGCGGGCTGGAATGCACATGATATCGTAAAGAGCTTCAGATCGAGTAACGAATCAGCTATCTTTGCACCTGTCATTGGCGTGCCTATGAAAGGATCATGGCTCCTTAGAGTACAGGATACAGCTGCAGAGGACGTTGGAACCCTTGTGAATTGGGGTCTATCGATAACCTATTGAGGAAAGACTGCCTTGAGTCGGTCCTTGGAAATTGCAGCCCATTTGCATGCGTTTGTTAAGGCCAATGCGTCTGCAATTCCTCTGCCGATTTTTAGTTCTACTTTGATCATTTGTCGATTATAAATTAAGCTAAGCCTAAAGAGAGGGAAAATGGATAAAATAACATTGCTGAGAGGGAATAGGGAACTGACATTCGAAATTGTACCAGATAAATTTGTCGTGCGCTTGCAGCAAGGATCTTCTGTAAGCAGTCTTGAGGCTTGTTGCGGAGTTGAAGATTCTGAAATCGAAAAACTCAAGTCTCCTATTGAGGGATTAGAGGTCTATAGAGCAAGAGATCCGTCAAAGCTGGATGCGATCATAGACAAATTAAGAGCGTCCCAGAAGATTGATTTTGTAAGCAACATCTATACACTAGGTAATCACGATGTCATACCAACCGGAACTCTAACCATTCAGTTCAAGCCATACGTCGCCAAGGAAGAAGAGGGAAAGATCCTGCGAGAATTTGGTCTGAAGATTCTGAGCGATTTAGAGTTCCTTCCCAATGGATACATCGTAGGGCCTATGCAGGGCTCTATTGAAAATCCATTGCTACTATCTTTAAAGTTGCAGCAACACAAAGATATCGAGACCGCTGAGCTCGATCTGAGCTTCAAGATAGCGTCTAAGTAATCTCGAGCTACATTGCTCCAATCCCATAACAGCCATGAATCATAGTGTTTCTTAGCGATCAAACGCTGGCCAATGGCAGAAGATTTGTGAAGGGCGGCCCACGACCGAGAAAAATTGCAGGTACCTAACGAAGGAGATCGGCAAGCTTCTCTCCGAGATCTGGCGGATCAAGGGGCTGGCGGAGCAGAATACGGCCCGCAGCATCCGATCACAAAGAAGCTGAACAGCATGCACGCGGATGCCCAGGGGCTGCTGCAGGAGAAAACCGGGAAGCTGTAGCGATGGATTTGCCAGCGCCTTATCGCCTGAGGACGATCAAGCATATTCATCAATCGCCTCCAGCACCTCCTTCGCTGCTGAGCATTCTCCACCTCCAGCCCGCGCAACCTTTCGCCTATCCCGCAACCGGGCCCGTATTTCCACCTGCTCACTCCCTGGCCTGCTGCTTAGAGCAACCATGCACGATGCCACAGTCTCTTTGATGAAAGGTCGTCCCTGCTTGTGCAGAGAGGCCTGCGGACAGGGGGACGCGCGCAGGGGCTAGTTATCTGCAATAATTCGATTTATTAGATATTAATATTATATATTTCGCCCTATTCAGTATTCTCCATCTCTTGCCCTCTGGAAAAGTTAATCTCATCTGCCACCCCAATCACCGCCGTGAAGTGCGATGTTCTGGTAGTGGGCGCTTCGCCCGCCGGCCTGATGGCTGCAATCTCTGCCGCAAAAGGCGGAGCTGGTGTAATATTATTGGACAGGGATCTGGCCTGCCTGGATCACGCCGCAAATACCCTCTTTGAGGGAATGGCCGCCGCCTCAGGGATCAAGGTGGAGGATTGTTACCTGAAAAAAGAGCTGGGAGGCATGCGCATTATCTCCCCTTCCGGCCAGGCAGCAACCATTCCCGCAAAGGGCTATTTCATTGACAGAAAGAAGTTCGATGAGCGCTACCAGAGCCTCGCGCAAAGCTGTGGGGTAACTCTGCTTGCAGGCATCGCCAAAAAATCCAGGCAGCAAGGCAATCGCAGAACTGTATCCTTGGATGACGATGAGGTCGAGGCAAAGGTGGTAGTGGACGCCTCAGGGGTTTTGTCCCACCTGGCACGGGGGGCCGGCCTGCAGCCCATGCGCCATCCCGAGGATATTGCCTGGGCCATGGAAGCCGATATCGAGCATCCGGGCCTGGGTGAAGAGATGTTCTTTCAGTACTGGATTGGCAGCATGGCTCCCGGCTGGAAGGCCACCTTCTCACCCGCAGGCGGCGATCGTGCCACACTGGGCGTCTTCGTGCGCGGCCACGGTCAAAATGTGCAGCCTTTTTTCCGGGATTTCTTGAAGCGGTTTAAGGCCTACAAAGCAGGGCAATACAGGGATATTGAGGATCTAAAGATTCTTTCCGTGCGGCGAGGGGGCGACCCCATTTGCGTTATGCCCGGCGAGATGGTGACCAATTCCCTGATGGTCACAGGTGGAGCTGCTGGCCACAGCGGTCTCGCCTACAGCATGCGCGCCGGAACTATCTGCGGCAGTGTGGCCGCCCAGGCTGTGGCCGCAAAAGAATTCTCCCGCAAAGGTCTTCTTCAATATGAAAAGCTCTGGAAAAGAGAATTTTACTTGCAATATCGCATGGGCAGGGCATCTTTAGAGACACTGGCCATGATGAAAGATGAGGAGATAGATAGACTTGTGCGGGGCCTTTCCGGGAAAACGCTCATCTCAAGCGGCTCATTTTTGAAAAAGGCTGCCTATGCCGGAGTCATGGTATCGCTCATCCGGCCCAGGACCGTGCTCGATCTGGCCGTAAATTTGATGCGAGGCTAAACTCGGATTGCTATTTTTTCAACGCGTTCACCTTCTCTTACGTTCTTATTTATTATTACTTAACTGATGTGGGCAGATGATGATTCCAGAAAAAGGATGAACAGGTACTGATTGCCAAAAGAGAAGCATGTTGGAAAAGTGAGAATGCTTTTCTCTTCTTTTAAGGATTATATTAAAACGGGGTCACATTGCCGAGAAGAGGTCGATTGATGCTCTTTTACGCTTACTTTGTAAATAATATTACCTTTCTACCCCTCTGCTTCGCGTGTGCTGGTGCCACAACATATATCGATTAAAGGGAATAAAGCTAGATTCATTTATTATTATTATTGATCCAGTTTCATTTTTTCGATATCTTCAGAAACTATAAAAAATTCTTTGTGCCATTTTTCCACTGGAGACATTCTCGCCAGAGGAACACTCCGCCAAGAGCGGGACTTCTCACACCTCGCCAGGAGTTTAAGAACCTTGCGGCCCCTCAAAGCGCCATCTATTTTTGATCAAAGCCTCAGCATTCTTCGATGAATCTGGAGTCTCTAGCATCCCAGTTGCGAGGATTTGTGGGCATCACTCGCAAAAAGCAGATAGGTAGCCTCATGCAATTCTTTCCCATTGAGTCTGAGCGCATCATTGCCGCCTTTGGTGAGGATGCGGCCGTAATTGATGACGGGGAGGAGGTCATGCTCCTGGCTGCGGACGGCATCTGGTCCAAGCTCATGGAGGTTGATCCGGAGTGGTCCGGCTACTGTTCCGTTCTGGTCAACGTACACGATATCGCGGCCATGGGCGGCTGGCCGGTGGCAATGGTGGATGTACTCTCTGTGGACAACCAGGAGATTGCGGAGAAAGTACTGCGAGGCATGAAGAAAGCAATTGAAAAATTTCATGTGCCAATCATTGGCGGGCACCTGCATCCGGACACGCCCTACAGCGCTCTGGACGTGGCAATCCTTGGCAAGGCAAAGAAGAATGCAGTAATCTTGAGCAGCACGGCCAGGGCAGGCGAGGTAGTAGTAGCGGCAGCCGACATGGATGGCAGGGTGCACCCCCGGTTCGCCATAAACTTCGACTCCACCAGCTTCAAGGACAGCAAGACCCTGCTCACGCAGCTAGGCAGTATGCAGGAGCTGGGTGAGAGAAGTCTCGTCAAAGCAGGCAAGGATATCAGCAATCCGGGACTGTTGGGAACACTGGGCATGCTGCTGGAGACAAGCAAGGTAGGCGCTGTGGTAGATGTGGAAGCAATCCCGGTTCCCGCGGGCCTGGACCTGGCGAGCTGGCTGAAGATGTATCCGGGAATGGGCTTTGTCGTAACCACAAAACCTGAGAATGCGGAGGCGGTCTTAGAGGTATTCGAAAGGCGCGGCCTGACGGCACGAGTGATCGGCCTTGTGACAGCGGAGAGGAAGCTCGTCATTCGCCATGGGGTGAAAGAGATTGTCCTTTTCGATCTGGAAAAGGAGTGCGTAACCGGAATACACTGAAGAATAATTAAGTTCTCATGTATGTGAAGTAGCCGAGTTAGGGGATGGTAATGATAATTAAACCCAAGGTTACGGAATTGAAACCACAGAGGCAAGAGAAGCGCACAGAGGACGAACGGACGGAGAACTACGATTATCTCAGGAACAATGCATTTTCGCAGTAAGAAGCCAAAATAGTAGTAGCACTAACGTCGGCTGCAATATAGGGACTGATATGGACTCGATATTTGTACGCTCATTACAGGAAAAGGCCAGAGCCAGGCATGCCAGAATCGGCATTGGTATCTGGAATGCAGATGCAGAGCTGATTGCCTCCTTGCAGTCGGCCACAGAGTATGCCGATCTGCTCCTGGTGGGCGATCCATGTTGTGACTGCTCTCTGGATTACGTCGCCAGCAAAGAGCCCTGGAAGGAGCTGGTGAGTCTTCTCGCTGCAGGCGAGATCGAGGGCGCGGTGAGGGGAAACCTGCCCGCGGGAAGGACCATGCGGGCCCTGGCAGAGCAGTTTCAGATCCGCGTGCGGCGTTTAGCCCTGCTGGAGCTATCCGGCTGGGCCTTCCTGCTGGGGCCGGTGGGCATCGATGAGGGCGAGAGCATGTCAGACCGGGAGGAGCTCTTGCTGGGTGGAGCGAAGTTCCTGCAGAGCATGGGCGTCGTGCCCCAGGCAGCCGTGCTCTCGGGCGGCCGGATGGAGGACATGGGCAGGTGCGAGCGCGTAGACCGAAGCCTGCTGGAAGGAGAGCTGATCGCCGCTCGAGCGCAGGAAGCAGGCCTGCTGGCTTGTCACAAAGGGATACTGATTGAGAGCTGTCGGGGAGACGACATCGTCATCGCTCCGGAGGGAGTCTCTGGCAACCTCATCTTCCGGACGCTATTACTATTATGCGGGGCACAGTCCTATGGCGCGCCGGTGTTGATGGACAAAATCTTCATAGACTCCAGCCGGGCGAGGGGGAGCTTCGACGGGCCAGTGATGCTGGCAAGCTTCATGGCGGGGATGAGGGAAAAGAAGAATAGGGAATAGGGATTGAATTTTGCCAGTATCTTCGGTGAGTCTGGACTCCAGATCCTAAGCAGTCTTATCTTAGAACCGCGTGAAGGTAACGAAAGGACACCCAATAACTTTTTTAATCTTGGAGAACAGTCAGCATTCTTATGTTGACGTATCGAAGTGGATTCACGTTGCTATTTTCTATATTAATCATAGTATCGACTACATTCGCTGCTTCTGAGCTTGCGGAGAACGGGGTTGGATACGAGAATGCTACTAATATTATAGAAATAAATAGGTTGACGGCTTTCGTGGAAGAGGCCGCTGCCTACTTAAAGGATAACGGAAAGGAGAAGGCTCTCCAGGAGTTCAATAACCGTTCCGGATCATTTGTCAGAGGAGAACTCTACATCTTCGCCTACGAGTTCAACGGGACCAATATCGCCCATCCCATCAGGCCGGACCTGGTAGGCCACGACCAAAGAGGCCTGTTGGACATCAACGACGTGGCTGTGGTCAAAAATGAGCTTTCTTTGGCTAAAAGAGGGGGAGGAATCCTGTATCTGGTGTTCCAAAATCCCATCCATGAAGACAGGGAAGAGCTGAAGTTGACCTACCTTAAGAAGGTGGACGACAGCCTGTGGCTGGGCTCTGGAACCTACCTCTCCAACATATCCGCCTCTTTTGGTCAGGAGGAGAGAGATGAGCTTGTGGCCTATGTTGAGGAAGCTTTGCAGTTCGCCCATGAGAACGGCAAAGAGAAGGCTTTGGAGGCTTTCAACGACCCGAAAGGCAACTTTTCCAGAGATGGACGATATATCTTTGCCTACGATTACGATGGTCGAACTTTAGCCCTTCCTTACCAGCCCGAGCTGATAGGCACAAGCCGGATCGATGTCAAAGATCCCAACGGAGTTAATTTCATCTCGCAAGCCATCGACGCGGCCAGGATGGGGAACGGTTTTCTCTATTATATCTATCCCGACGCTTCAAGGAATATGACACCCACGCTCAAGCTGAGTTATGTGGTAGACGTCAATGACACCTGGTTCCTGGGATCCGGGATCTACACTAAAAGTGAGACATAGGTGCCAATAATGTCAATAGAAGGGTACGCGATCAGGAAGGCAGCAAGACATGAAGTTGATCTCACCATATCCTGGGCCAACTCCGAAGGATGGAATCCTGGTATTCACGACGCTGAAACCTTTTACACAACGGATGCAAACGGCTTCTTCTTGGGAATATTAGACGGCAAACCAGTGGCAAGTATCTCTGCGGTAGCCTACGAAGCCTCATTTGGCTTTCTGGGGTTTTACATAGTCAAACCATCGTTCAGAGGCCAGGGATTGGGCACAGAGATCTGGAACGCGGGTATGAAGTATCTGGAGGGCAGGAACATTGGGCTTGATGCTGTCTTGGAGCAGCAGAAGCTGTATGAGCGCAAGGGTTTTTGGCCATGCTACAAAAGCGTGCGTTACCAGGGAGTTGGGACGGGACAGGAGCGCAGAGCTGAGGGCTTAAAGAAACTCTCGGAAGTGCCAATGGAAGATCTTCTGGCCTATGATGATCAATACTTCCCTGTGCCCAGGCATGTATTCACCAAATCCTGGGTTAGGCAACCAGGGGGGATTGCCATCGGAGCTGTGAATGATGGCGAACTGGAGGGTTATGGTATCCTCAGAGAATGCCATCAAGGCTATAAAATAGGGCCGCTTTTTGCTGATGATGAGGATGTAGCTGATTCTCTGTTCCGCGCTCTTTGTGGCCATGCTCCACTAGGTGCGCCGGTCTTCCTGGATACACCTGAGCCAAACTCTGCAGCTCTGGACCTGGCCAAAAGTCACCACATGCATCCCGTATTCGAGACCGTGCGCATGTACACCAAGGAAGACCCAGGCCTGCCGATGGAAGGAATCTTCGGCGTAACGAGCTTCGAGCTGGGATAGAATTTTCAACACGATGAGGACAGGGCCCGGTTGATTTCCAGAACCTCGGACTTCTCACGTCTCTGCCTGCTCGCCCAGGCAGAACGTCGCCCGGCCACGGCCCTCCCAGCGCTCCTCTATCAGGCTCTCCTCCAGCCACCTCTGTATCATCTCCTCCATCTCGCCGGGCCGGGCACCGAGGATCTCTGCCAGAATCTCCTTTAGTTCTGTGGAAGAAGATATATAAATATTAACGGCAGTATATTCGCAGTGAGGTCTTGCTATGGTCAGCTTAAAAGATATTCCGATGACATGCTCGTCAGGCAGATTATCGGCGATAAGGTCGATGAAATTTGGAATGTGATCATGAGTGAGGGAGGCAAGGAATCAAAAGCATTGGCGGAATCCCTGGGCCTTCCCGCGAGCAATGCTGCAGAAATCGATAGCACTTTGGACATTATCTCTGCTATAATTCTGGGGCCTGAGCTTATGGGCGAGATCGTAGAGGCCGATGAGAGACGGGTAATTGGCAAGATAACTGGCTGTACGATGCTGAATGCTCACCGGAACATCGGGTACGGGTCGACTGCAGGAACGCCTGCACACTGCCAGACGTTTTGCCAAAGCTCAGTCGAAAGCCTGAATCCAAGGTACACCATGAGGTTCACGAAGAGGATGTGTACAGGCGATCCATACTGTGAGTATGCCATTGAGCTTAAGATGTAGAGGTGACCAGGATGGAACGCTGGAGGGGAGCGTGCGGTGTCGTAAGTAATTCGATACGTGCATTGGAAAAGGGCATCCTTGCCCACTTAGAGATAAATCTGACATAGAGGAAGAGAAAATGGATGGAAGGTTGAATGTTTTCTTGATAATCACGTTTGTTTTTGTGATTATTTGTTCAGCTAGTGCGCAGATATGGACACCGTACAATGATCCAAATATTAATGCGCAAGTCACGCAAGCTCTGAATAAGGGCAGTGCTAATGAAGGCACGAAGACCTTGTCACAAACAGAGTACGACGGTGTTGCAACTGTGAGCATCGAATATTTGGACTACGATGCATACGGCAATCTCGTTTATCAGAATACCGGAAAGTACCAACGAAATGTAAAGATTTCTGTATCCCGCCCAGAAATATGTGGTTCTCTTTCAGAATCAAACCCATTGCACCTGGAAATTGATACTGATCTGGATCCGGCAAATCCCATTGATGCTGATTTTTCGATCTATTCAGGAGGGAGCTTCTCCCATCCGTCGGGCGGCTGTGTTCTGTTGCAGTATTGGCAGCTTATCGGCAGTGCCAGCAGCTTCCAAGGCACACTGACTGACACGCATTCTGCCGAGGCCAACGTCCGCAATATGCTCTGGACTAAACAGCAGATCGCTCCGGGGGTCGATATGGTCAGCTTCTCTTCGATAGATAAGGGAACAATCTTGCAGGGGAAGATTGATGATCAAAGGGCTCAGATAAAAATAGAGGGGAATTCTGTGAGCCGCAATAGGCCATTCGTTGCCGAAATTGTAGCATATGAGGTCAAATAGCGTTTTTTGGTCATGCCAAAGAGAAAGAATCGTTCCAGATTCACCGTGTCAATCACCGGGATTTTGAAGGACATAAGCGAGAGCCAGCCTACTACTATTACCGATATCGCAAAGCGCCTCTCTGTCTCCGAGAGCACCATCTCCCGCCAGGTGGCCCGCCTGGCGAAGCTTGGCGCTCTGCATCTGGTGCAGAAAGGCAAGACCAAAGAAGTGCGCATAACCTTGACCGGGAAGATACTGCTTTAGGCAAGAAATGCTCAAATAAAATATGAAATTTGGCCGGAAAAGCCATATCCCATTGACTGCAAAGATCGCCGATAATTCATATGGAGGATCCAGAATGGTTACAGAAAGCGAATTCGCCGGTAAATGGAAAGTCATCGAGGCCATGGATATGGTGGAAGATTATCTCAGCCTATCTCCTGACCCACATCTTCTCATAAATGTGGACGAAAAGAACGAGGTTACGGGAAGCTATCAGTTCGGTGCCCAGGATGGCTACATCGATGGCCGATTCGAGAGGGATGAAGAAATCCTGAAGCTGATTTTCTCTTTTGAAGGCTGGGACGATACAGATCTGGTAAATGGCTATGGCACTTTCTCTTTTGAATCTGGGGACACGTTTCTCTTGACGATGAACTACCACATGGGCGATACTATCAGCTTCAGATGCCAGGCAACACAGATCGATCTTACTACTAATGCGGACGATGCTGCATAGCATCCTCCGCCCTCTGCAAAAAGAGCGCAATCAAAGGGCCACATTGCTCGCTACCTGAGCCGTGCCCCAAGTTCAAACGCCCGCCTGCAGTCCTGCGGAAAGACAGTCCTGCGCCGCTGCTTCCTCTTGCCGAAATAGATCGGCGAGCCGAGGATGAGGGCGTCGGCAACCTCGATCTTTTCAAGAACGGGTGTCAGGCCGTCTTGCACGGCACATTTACTGTAACTCTCTCTTTCGTGGACTTCCGTTGATGGCAATGACTTTCATTGTCGTGCTCCTTTCTGTTTTTTCAGGCAGGCCTGGTTTACTGCCACGTCACCTCAAGGGGTTTCCTGCGAGGGATCCCGTGGACCTTGTACTGCGGGTAGCCGAACATCATGGCATAGGCGCACTTTCGTCCCGTGGGCAGGCCGAGTTCCTTCTGGAGCGGCTCATGAGAGATGGCTGCCATGGCAACAAAGCCCGCCCAGCAGGTACCGATACCGAATGCCGGTGCAGCGACATCGAAATGGGTGAGGGCGATGATGGCATCGACTGAAGCAACCGGATTCCCTTCAGGAATATGGGCGAAGAGCAGATGCGGGGCTCCCCGGCAGATGACATCGTGTCCTTGCTCCCATGCCGAAATAAACATCGGCACGTAGCCGCTCATGGGATGGGCAGTGTTCAGAAGGCTCTTCATCCATTCGATGGTAAGCCCGGCGATCTTTTTCACCACATCGTGGTCATGAATAACCAGCCACTTTACTGGCTGCCCGTTGCTTCCCGAAGCAGCGTACCGGGCAATATCAAGCATTTCGAGGATATTCTCCCTTGGCACAGGATAACTGGTGAAATGCCGCACAGACCTGCGTTTCTTGAGATAGAACGCGATTGTCCCTGGAGAAATGGTTCCAGCACTGTCCGGCAGTGGCAACCTTTCATCGGGTCGCAGGTTTAAGAGCAACGCCTGGGACGGGCAAAAAGCCTCGCAATGCCCGCACTGGAGGCACATGACTGCTTTTTCATCCGCAACTTTGGGTTGGGTGCTCTCATCTGCGGGGGAAACAATTGCCATAGGGCAGACTACAGAGCAGATCCCGCATCGAGTACAGAGATCCTTATCAACAAGTATGGTTTCCATCAAATACCATCCTTTGTGGTTACTTCTTTTGACTGAATCAGATTCTTGCCGGCACACCATTCTTGGATTTACGAGATCTGCCAGCTTCTTTGCAGGTTTCAAGGCCTAGGTCGATAATCAGCTTGCTTTACTCGGGAGCCTGTTGCCACGACTGGTACCGGCATCACCCACATCTTTGCGAAGTCCGTAGCCTGGCCGGGGAGCGATCGCTCGGCGGCCAGCGGGCCATGGGCGCGAAGACTCGTATGCGACCGGAAAGCAGCTATGTTGAATCCATTAGGTTAAGAATACAATTGCAGAATCATCATAAGAGATAAGCGTCAGGATTTCTTGGAGCTTTACAGTCCTGCCAAGATTGACAATTCCGGCGTACTTGTCGAGTATCTCTTCCAGGTCAACCTTGACAAGAGGTCTCAGGATACCTCCTTCATAAATGCATTCAATGATCTTTATGCTCATGGGATGGGCCTGCCGGGAGATTTAATGTTTACTTCTTCTTCAAGGTTAAAATAATTTCTCATGCTTCTGCTTTCATGTACGGCCGTTCGCGTCGGCGGTCCCGCCCGCGCTCGTGTGTGTGGGCGGCGGCCTCGTGCGGCTGTGCGGGGGCCGTGGCCTGGCAGTCAGACGATATTGCCGTCAGCATCGAGAATAGCTGAAGTAATTGAATCAAATGGAAAAATCGAGACGGAAAATAGCAAAACCAAAAAGCAAAAAAAAGAAAAGGCAAAAATTTTACTGAGGCAGCAGAACTGCTGCTGCCTGCATTGCCCAGTTGATGAATGCCTCTGGGAAGACACCGATCCAGACCACTGCCAGGAGCGTCAGGACGAGCGCTACCACATATCCCTTCTGCTCAGCGATCTTGGGGCCAGTTGGCTCCTTGAGGTACATGTAGCTGATGATCCTCAGGTAGTACACCAGCGACAGAGCGCTGTTGAGGATGGCAATTACTGCCAGCCAGACCAGCCCGGAGTAAATGGCCGAGCTGAAGAGCACGAACTTGCCGATGTATCCCGCCGTGGGGGGAATGCCCGCCAGCGCAAACATGAAGATGAGCATGCAAAACGCTGTTATGGGCGCCCTTCTGGCCAGACCGGCATAGTTGGATATGTCATCAGGGTCGGTTTCGCTTCCCTTGGACACCATGCTCGATACCTGGGCTGTGCCGATAAAGGCACCCGTCTTCATAAGAGCGTGTCCCAGGATAAGCAGCAGCGCGCCAGCAATACCCAGCTGATCCGCTCGCAGCATACCCATGTTCAGCACATTAACTGGCGCAGCTCCATAAGCTGCACCCACCACTACAAAGGCGATGGCGATGTAGCCCGCCTGAGCTATGGAAGAGTATGCCAGTATGCGCCGCACATTGTTTTGCCAGCAGGCGGCTAGATTTCCTAGCGTCATGGTTATTGTGGCCAGGATGGCGAAGGCCATGTACCATTCCATTCGCAGAGCCACCAGGGCTATGAGAATTACCCTGAAGGCGGCGACGAAACCCATCTTCTTGGAGCCCGCAGCGAGCAGGGCCGAGACCAGGGGCGGTGCGCCCTCGTAGGTATCGGGAGCCCACATATGGAAAGGCACCAGTGCCATCTTGAAGGCAAAACCCACGATCACGAAGATCAGGGCCACCAGTGTTGCCGGGCCGAAGTCGGCCAGGGATGCTGCGGCGATATCTACGAGATGAGTAGATCCTGCCATGCCGTAGAGCAGCGAGAAGCCGAAGAGCATGAACGCAGAAGCCACAGAGCCGAAGATGAAATACTTCATGGCCGCTTCCAGGTTCTTCCGGCTTCTATCAAAGGCCGCCAGGGCATAGGTGGACAGGCTGGCCAGCTCGAAGCCCACAAACAGGGTGACGATATCAACGGAGCTGGAGACCACCATCATGCCCACAGTGGCAAAGAGCAGCAGCGCATAATACTCGTCTGCGCCCTTTCCCGTGTACCTGGACAGTGAGGCGATCACTACCAGTAGCGATACTATCAGGAAGACGACCTTAAAGAACTGAGACAGGGCATCTACCGATATACTACCAAAGAAGAATATGGCAGGCTTGGCAATGGTGAGATTGCTAGCCACCAGTCCCAAAGCTGCCACCAGCCCGGCGGCGCTCAGGTATCCCATGAGCTTACCGCTGTTCTTCATGAGCGATCCCAGCAATATGATCAAAACTGCCAGGAATGTGAGTAGCGCTTCTCCCCAGAGGGGTGCGTAGTGTGAAAAGTCCACTTCAAATCACCCCCATCTGGGTCAGGGTCATAACGGGCTCCATGATCTGAGTTGCCGCTGTTCCCATTATATCTGTGATCAGCCCGGGTTGCAGACCGAAGATCAAAGAGAGAACTATGATCATGGCCATAGAGAACAGCTCGTAGGCATGCGGTTCATGCACATTCATATACTTCTTCAATATCGGTCCGAACATAGCCTTTTGCATGGCCCAGAGGTGATAGGCGGCCGTGGTCACAATGCTCAGGAAGACTACGATCATGGTATATGTCGGCAGCGCAGGATATGAGCCTGTCAGAACCATGAACTCGGCCACGAAACCGCTCATGCCCGGCAGTCCCAGGGAGGCCATGAATCCGGCCATCATGATGACTGCGAACTTGGGCATGCGATCAGCAAGGCCACCGAGATCGGCAATGACCCTGGTCCCTACCACGTGCTGGATGGTACCAGCAGACATGAACAGGACACAGGTGATAATGCCGTGCGAGAACTGCTGGAACATAGCTCCTGTAACCGACATCCATGTGAAGGCTACAGCTCCGAGCGTCACGAATCCCATGTGGCTGACGGATGAGTACGCTACCAGCTTTTTGATATCCTTCTGAGCCAGTGCCATGAAGGCTCCGTAGACAATGGAAATCACCGCAATGATGGCGATGATGGTAACGAATGCCTTATCGACGCTGGGGAGCATGGGCATAATGACCCTGAAGAGGCCGTATCCGCCCATCTTAAGCAGCAGAGCTGCCAGCACGACCGAACCGGCTGTAGGTGCCTCAACGTGGGCATCAGGCAGCCAGGTATGGAAGGGGAAGGCAGGCATCTTGACCAGGAATCCCAGCAGAAGTCCGGCAAAGATGATATTGAGCAGGCCGGTTGGGAATATGGTCTTGTCTGCTGTTGCTGCCAGCAAGGTCAGCATATCGAAGGTTCGTGTCCCCTCAGGTGTCTGGTAGGTGAAGTACAGGGCGAAGATGGCCAGCAGCATCACCAGGCTTGCCACGTGGGTGTAGATGAAGAACTTGACTGCAGCATAGTCCTTTCTCGGTCCGCCCCACGATCCAATTAGGAAGAACATGGGGATGAGCACTATCTCCCAGAAGATGTAGAACAGGAAAAAGTCCAGAGATGTAAAGACTCCCAGCACTCCGACTTCATTTAGCAGAAGCAAGGCGAAGTACTGATTGGGCTTCTTTGTCTCTCCCCAGGAGTATATTATTACCAGTACCGTTACAATAGTCGAAAGCAAGACTAACGGGAAGCCTATGCCGTCGACGCCTAGTGTATATTTGACGCCGAGAGAAGGAACCCAGTCATAGCTCTCTACAAACTGCATTAATTTGGAGGTTTTATCGAACTCCATATACATTTGCAGGGATAGGGCTAAAGGTATAAGCGAGGCTATTAGGGCCACGAATTTGGCCTTGGTTCCCGCAAAGAAAGATACCACTGCTCCCAGAAGAGGAATGGCTATCATTAGCGAGATTGCGTTTTCTATCATACCAGGCCCACCTCCTTAGCCAGAGCAATTACAACCACCAGCACCACAACTCCCAGCACCAGCGCCGTGACATAGTTTTGCACTATGCCGGTCTGAACCTTTCTTACATGTTGTGCGAAGCCCATTACCCAGGCAGATAGCCAATTCAGCCAGCCGTCTATGAGCTTGATATCGATCACGTTGCAGATCAATGCCGTGCCGTAAACTACCGTTTCAGCGAACCAGCCGGTCAGAATCTCATGCTGGTAGTAGCCTTTAAGGAGCATCTGGCGAATGGGATCCTTGTCGCCTGTAATCTGGCTTGGATCTAATTTCTTGATTTTATCCCAGTAGAACAGCCCGGCAGTGAGAATTCCGCCAAGTGCAATGAAGATCGGCAGATAATGCACGTACCAGGGTATTGCGTGTCCTTCTTCTGCACCGTGTTCCCCTTCGGCAACAGGAGCGTGCCCTTCTTCTGCAGCGGGAGCTGTGTGCTCTCCGAGAACCGCATGACCTCCAATTATGCCAAGCTCAACAAAGTCGACATCATAATGCTCGAAGTTGGAGTCAAGGTAACTGTAGAAATCATCCTGAGCAGAGAATCCAAACCCAAAGGCAAATACAGCCAGAATCACAAGCGGCCCAATCATTATCATGGGCGACTCGTGCTTGCCGTAGTTGGACCTTTCCTTGCCTGTAAAGACCGAGAACCACATTCTGAAAGTGTAAATTGCCGTCAGAATGGCAGCCAAGACCAGGAATATGTAGGGCAGGAAATTGATCACTGTTCCGTACTCATAGGCGATCAATATGATCTCGTCCTTGGAAAAGAATCCCGTGAATAAGGGGAATCCGGCCAGGGACAGAGAGCCTATGAGCATGGTGTACATGGTCCATTTCATGTACTTTCCTACGCCTCCCATCTCCCGCATGTCGTTAGTGTTGACAGCGTGAATGACGGACCCGGCGCAAAGGAAGAGCAGTGCTTTGAAGAAGGAATGGCCGATGAGGTGGAAGATGGAAACTCCCACGGCAAAGGTTCCTACTGCCGCTCCTACTCCTAAGCCCGCCATCATAAAGCCGAGCTGCGAGACAGTTGAAAAGGCCAGCACTCTCTTGATATCGAAGGAAGTCAGGCCCATGGTTGCTGCAAATAAAGCTGTGAATGCACCTACTGCCGCTACGGCCGTCAGCCCATAGGGTGCGGCATAGAAGAGCGGGAACATTCTGGCCACCAGGTAGACACCCGCTGTAACCATGGTCGCAGCATGGATCATGGCTGAGACGGTGGTTGGACCTTCCATGGCATCAGGAAGCCACACATGCAGGGGGAACTGACCTGACTTGCCCACTGCGCCGCCCAATAATCCCAGAGCGATTAGCGTCAGCTGATCCGCTGGAATTTGGGTGAGATTAGCATAAATCACCGGAAACTGCAAGAGGTACTCTCCGGGCTCGAGAACGAGGTTCAGGTTAGCCAGGTTATTGTAGAGCAGAATTATGCCTGCCAGGAAAAGAACGTCGCCCACTCGCGTTGTCAGGAAAGCCTTCTTAGCAGCCGCAGCCGCAGAGGGTTTTCTGTACCAAAAGCCGATCAGGAGATAAGAACACAGTCCTACCAGCTCCCAGAATATGAAGAGCTGAAGCAGGTTATCGGCAAAGATCAGGCCCAGCATGGAAGCGGTGAAAAGTGCCGCCTCAGCGAAGTATCTCGCTGCGCCCGGATCTCCATTCATGTATCCATTGGCATAGGTGTGAATCAGTGTAACCACGAAGGTTACCATGAGAAGCATCACTAGCGCCAGTGGATCAATCAGTATGCCCACATTGAAATTAGCGAACCAGGGCATGGACTGATGAATTATCTTATCCGGATATATCTCCGAGAATATTCCCAGAGATAATATAAGACCTGCAAATGTCGCCAGAACGGTAAGGAAGCCTCCGCCTCTGGGCAGATGCCAGCCTACGAATAGGCATAGCAAGAAGGCCAGTACAGGAAGGGCCACAATCAGATATGCATAATCGGCATACATTCCTTACCACCTCATGGCGTTAATGTTGTCCAGGTCAATTGTTCCATATAGCCTGTACAGCGCAATCAATATGGCAAATCCAACGCCTGCTTCAGCCGCTGCCAGCGCAATGGAGAACAGGGCAAAGACCTGGCCATTCACATTAGGCTGGTACGCTGAGAAGGCGACAAGATTGATGTTGGCGCTATTGAGCAAGAGCTCGATGCACATCATAAGCTTGACACCGTTCTTTTGAGTAAAGAGTCCGTACAAGCCGATGGTGAACATCGTGGATGCCAGCAGTATATAAAGCTCCAACGGTATCATCGGTAAATCTCCCTCCTTGTCATCGGTTGTCGCCCTCCTCAGGCAACCTCCTTTCGTGCTACCCAAACCGCTCCGACCAGGGCAGCCGTCAAGACCAGGGCCAGGATCTCAAAGGCAAAGACGTAAGAGGTGAAGATCTCAAATCCCACGTCTCCAATGCCGCTCTCCGGCAACCTCAATCCCTCCCGTGGCTCAAAACTGAGCGGCTGTTTTTCGCTGGCCCCCCAATCGGTAAGGGAGAACGAGGCGAAGAGAGCAGCCAGGAAGGCCAGGGTTATGATAATTATCTTAAATTTCACCATGGGACTCCTCCATAATCGTCTTCCTCGTGAGCATCACGGCAAAGAGTATCAGAACTCCAACGGCTCCAATGTACACCAGAATCTGAGCGACACCCACGAAGGGAGCATTCAGGGTTATGTACAAAGCGGCAACGCCGGCAAAGCATCCCAGCAGGTAAAGAGCGCTGTGGACTATATTTTTGGCGTAGACGACAAGAGCCGATAACAGCACGATGATTGCCCCTATGGCCAGGAAGGCCAGAAGCTCAATGGCAAATCGTATATCGTAGGCCAATAGCTTTTCCAAGACCGTTTGCGACCAGGGCGACAGAAGAACAACCAGCGCCAGGCCACCGAAGATCACACCCAGAGCTAGAAGCAAAACAAGTAGCTCGAAGATAGTCCGAATGACATTTGCGCCCGACTTTTCAGACATCAGGCAGCACCTCCTTCCTTAGGCTTGGCCTCTTTTGCAGCTGCTTTTTTCTTGGCCAATCCATTGGCATCAGCCGCCTTCTTGGCAGCGGCTTTCTCGGCAGCAATCCTCTTGCCCTCAGCCTCCAGGTCTGCAACCTCTTTAGCCGAGAACTTCTTTGTCGCCAGGAATTCTGGATCTTTTACTATGTCTTTGCGCTCCCAGCCGGCCATTATGACCTTTTTGCCCATCTTCAGGCATTCCACAGGGCATTCATCCACGCATAGGCCGCAGAACATGCACCTTCCAAAGTCAATTTGCGGAAACTGCATCTTTTTGTTCTTGAGAGGACTTCCAAATTTGTAATGGACCATCTCAATGCAGCTATTGGGGCAAACCCTGGCGCAGGTCCCACAACCGATGCATGTGGTGGCATCCAGCTCATGAATGCCTCTCTCCGCTGCAGGAAGCTCCATCATTTTCTCAGGATAGAGCCTTGTGATCTCGATTTCCTGCGTGGCGATCTTCAAAGGCCAGCTGAAGTTCTTTAATAACTTTATCTTCAACATCTCAATGCCACCTCATGCAAAGTAGGACCCGATTAGGACTGCCCATCCCAGATTCAGCAGGGAGAGCGGCAGCATCCACTTCCACCCGAAGTCAGTTACCTGATCGATGCGCAGACGGAAGAGCGAGCTTCTGACCCAGATGAAGAACCAAAGTACGATTACCACCTTCATGAAAAGCCAGATCATAGGAGAGATTATGTCCAGGATCGGTATGGGTATGATCGGTCCATGCCAGCCGCCCAGGAATAAGAGTACCAGCAGTATGGATCCCAAGAGCGCGTTATTGTACTCCTGGAAGTAGAGCAGACCCCAGCGAATTCCGCTGTACTCGGTATTGTAGCCGGATATAATCTCTTCTTCTGCCTCGCTCTGATCGAAGGGTATTCTTCCTAAATCAGTGATCAAGGCAATAACGAAAATGGCAAATCCAAGAGGCTGAGCAAAGGCGTACCAAACCGTCTGGCTCTCTACGATCTCCACCAGGTTGAGGCTATGAGCCATGACTGCCACGGATATGACGCAGACGCCCATGGGAACCTCGTAAGCGATCATTCTGGCAATGCCTCGGAAGGCGCCCAGAATTGAGTACTTATTGTTGGAGCTGTAGCCTGCCATAAATACGGCTATGGCCATCAGGCTCAAGGCTGCCTCCACGTAGAAGGCACTGATATCCATATTGGCCACTACCAGCGGCACATTCCTGCCGCCGATGTGTAGTGCCCCAAAGGGAATAGCCGCTGCCACAAGCATGGTGGCCATGGAGGCCACGATCGGCGCCCAGACATAGACCGCCTTATCAGCATCACCAGGGATGATATCCTCTTTGGTGAAGAGCTTAATGGCATCGGCACCAAGCTGCAGTATGCCCCATCTTCCGCCCACACGATTGGGGCCATACCTATTGCAGAAATCACTCAGCACCTTTCTCTCGCCCCAGATCACTAGCATGGCTCCAACGTTGACCACACCAGAGATTACCGCAGCGCCGATAATGCCGATGATCAGGGCGAATACCGCCGGCTCCTCTGCGGCGAATTGAGTGATGATCTCTATTATTACATCCAAATCCTCTCCCTCCTACCTATCCGCCTCGGATGGGCAGCCGTCCATGCTACCGGCAATGGCTACTGCATCCGCAATGTAGACACCCTCTAAGAGTGGAGTCAAAGTCTGGAAAGTAGCGTAGAATGGCCCTCTGACTTTTACTCTGTAGGGCTTGTCGCCACCATCACTGATCACATACATTCCCATCTCGCCTCTGGGATCCTCGACCCGGTAGTAGGCCTCGCCCGCCGGAACCTTCTTGGGAATCTTTGCCTCGGTCTTGATGGGCCCAGATGGAATCCTGTCCAGACATTGCTCGATGATGCGAATGCTCTCCAATATTTCTCTCAGCGTGACGTCGATTCTGTCCGCAGAGTCTCCTCTGGTCCCAGTTACGATCTTGAAGTCCAGTTCGGGGTAGACCAGTATGGGATCCTCTTTTCGCATATCGTAGGCCACCCCAGCCGCCCTCAGCACCCGCCCTGCGCATCCCATGCGCTTGGCAGTCTCGGGTGAGATGGAACCTATATTCTCCATCCTGACATGGTAAATCGGATCCTGGGCAAAGAGCTCAATGAACTCCTCCGTCCTGGCCTTCATGTAGGGCAAGACCTTTCGGCATTGCTCGGCGAAGCCTTCCGGAAGGTCGTTACGAACCCCTCCGAAGCGCACGAAGGTGTGAGTCAGCCTGGCCCCAGTAACGCTCTCAATCAAAGAGATGATCTTCTCTCTGTCCATGATCATGTACTGCCATGGTGCGTAGCCGACGCCTGCGACGAGCGTAAGGAACTCGCCTGTGCCTATGAGATGGCTTTGAATTCTGGAAAGCTCTTCTAAGATGACGCGGATATACTGCGCCCTCTCTGGAACCTCCAGGCCGAGGATCTTCTCCACGGCTCCACAGTAGCACTCGTTGTTGGAGAGAGAGGCCACGTAGCACATTCTGTCCGTGTAGGTTATGCCCTGCAGCCAGGTTCTGTTCTCCATGATCTTCTCGATGCCTTTGTGGATATAGCCCACATCGAGGAATGCTTTCTTTACCCTTTCACCTTCCACCAGCACATCCAGCAGGAAGGGACCAGGAACCATGGCATGCTGGGGACCCAGGTGCATGATCATCTCAGAATCTGATTTGATCTCCTTTTGCTCCCGCTCCAGGAAGGAGGGATATTTCGGCCGCTCTACTACAACTGTTCCCGCCTCGATCTCGGCGGGCGTGGGGGGAATGCGATATTCCGTATAGCCCTCGGGGGTGGTGATCTCTACCGCCCTTTCGCCTGTAGTGAGATCGGGGTAGCCCTTGTAGTCCTTTCTCCAGGGCCAAGCCCCCATCAACTCATCAGATAGAAGCAAAGGATACAGCTCGGGATGGCCCTCGAAATTAATGCCAAGCATCTCCCAGATCTCTCGCTCATACCAGTTTGCGTTCCAGTAAAGGCCGGTCAAGGATTTGACGGAAGGATTCTCGCGGGGAGTCTTTATTTTCAGCATGGCCACAACCTGATGCGCACCGTGGCTAGCCATAATCTCCACTACTTCCATCTCCTTCCTGGTGATCCAATCAACACCTGCGGAACCAGAGTAGTGATCAAAGTTGAGCTTAGAACTCAGGTGTTTGCAGACGTCCAAAATCTTTTTGGAGTCGATTGTTGCCCATAGCCTCCGGTCCGATTCCACCCTGGAGTCTTGGACGGCTCCAGGAAATGCGGACTGGATGGAACTTAAGACCTCATTTGCTGTTGTCAAGAAAAGATCCCTCCTTTAGTAGTCTCGCTTGTCCTTGCGCTGTTTGATCTTTTCCTGGAGATTGATGAGGCCCTCTAGGAACTGCTCGGGTCTAGGTGGACATCCTGGGATGAAGACATCAATGGGGAAGTAATCGCCTGTGTTTTGGATGATATTATAGGAATCATAGAAAGGTCCACCCGAAATGGCACACTCGCCGATGGCTATGCACCACTTGGGCTCAGGCATCTGCTCCCAGAGATTCTTGAAGACCGGTAGGTACTTTCTGGTTAAGTAACCGGAGATGATCATCACATCCGTCTGACGGGGTGTGTTTCTCGGGATGCACCCAAATCTGTCACTGTCATAGGGCGCAGCTCCGAAAACGAACATCTCCACACCGCAGCACCCCATGGGCTGCATCAAAAAGTATACCGAATTTTTTCTGCCCCAGTTGAAGATATTCTTAATAGGTCCCATCTCGATTATTTGATGGATCTTCTCCGTAGTTGTGAACCAGACCTCAGCCACTGGTTGGCCGAAGATGGTCCACTTCTCAATCTCCTCATCGATTGCTACGGGTACGGGTATGACATCGCTTATACCCAACGCAAAGCCTCCTTCTTGATAGCATAGATAAGTCCTACCAGCAGTACAACGATGAATAGGAGCATCTCGAAGACGGCGTAGTTCATGAATCCGAAGATCATGAACTGCTGCATTGCTTTATTCGCGTAGACATAGATCCAGGGATATAAGAATAAAACCTCAACATCGAATATAACAAAAACGATTGCGAAAAGGTAATATTGAACGCTGTACTGGATCTTAGCGTCGCGGATAGGCTTCAGCCCACCTTCGTATATCGATAGCTTTTGGCGCTTTGGCCTATTGGGCGCTATTACCTTAATAGCAGCCAAAGCCGCAATGGGCACTATAGCTCCCATTATCAAGAATATAATAAGTGGTATATAATTAACCACTGCCATCGGTTCGCCGGCCATTGTTTACCCTCCGTAAAAGCTAAACATAAGGCCTGGTATAAAAGGTTTATGAGAAAAAATTTCGCGTTGCATAAGTTCAATCACAATTTTCGGGGACTATCTGAAGAATATTATCATCATTAAGGTGATTAAATGGATGTAGTGCACCAACTGGAGATCGAGCCGGGGATGAGTGTAAATGCCCTGGTAGAGAGGATGAGCCATTGCGGCTTTGGAGCCAGAAGACTGGCGCAGGCAACGGTTATTTATGAAAAAATGCTTTCTGGAGATTTCACCAAATTCTTGACCCTCTCCGGCGCGATGGTTCCGGCTGGCATGAGGATTGTCGTCTCCGATCTGATCAGAAAAGGCTATGTGGATGTGCTGGTAATCACGGGAGCGAACCTGGTCCATGACATAATTGAGTCCTTCGGCTGCCACTGCCTGGGGAAGGCCGAGTCAGATGATGCGGCGCTGCGGGCGGAAGGAAAAAGCCGCATTTATGATGTATTTCTGAGGGATGAGGACTTTGCTGCATTTGAGGAGCTGATGCAAAGAATCATGCCCGATAGAGAGGAGACTCTCTCCGGAAAAGAGCTGATGAGCATTTTAGGCAATCAAATAAATGACGAGAGATCCATCCTGCGCTCGGCCTACGATATGTCGGTGCCCGTCTTCTGCCCGGCGCTGCCCGACTCCATGATCGGCCTGCAGGCCTGGATGTTCGGCCAGACAAAAAAGCTTACTGTTGATGCTTTTGCCGATATCAAGGAGATTGTGGACATCTGCTATGGATGCGAAAGATCAGGAATAGTAATAGTTGGAGGGGGCGCTCCCAAGAACTTCGCTCTGCAGTCCATGCTCGTCACCCCTAATAGCTTCGACCTCGCGATCCAGCTCACTACGGACACGCCTGAGAACGGAGGCCTATCCGGTGCCACCCTCTCCGAGGCAGTCTCCTGGGGAAAGATATCGGAAAACGCGAAATTCGTTACAGTTTACGGGGATGCAACAATTACCTTGCCCATGATGGTGGCGGCAACGATGGAGCGGCTAAAGAAATAGCAGATGAGTAAGAAGATGAAACTATGCGTTGATCTGCAAGAATTGGCGGAAATTGCCAACAACAGGATGAAAACCCTGTTTATCAGTTGCGTCGGCTCGCACATGTGGGGCATGCAAAACGAGGAGAGCGACATAGACCTTGTGATGATTTATATCGCACCCACCAAGGCCCTCCTGCGAGGCGAAAGGATTTCGCCCACGGTTCGCCAGCAGATAACGGCCCGAGGAGTAGAGATTTTTGACACCCTCAGCTGGGAGATCGGCCATCTCATAAATCAGCTCATCAAGGGAAACGTCAATGCTATCTGGTATGTCACAAGCCCGCTCGTCATTAAGCCCTCTTCTATCCAGGATGAGCTATCGGCCCTGGTGCAGGCCAACCTCTGCCGGCAGACATATCACTCCATAAAAGGTATGGCGGAAAGCCAGATAAAATCCGAAGAAAAACCGGCCAAAACAGCGGGTAAAGGCTACAGGACGGCTTTGAGAACGATCAATTTTGGAATAAAGCTCCTCTCGGAGGGCAGGATTTGCTTTGCGCCGGTTTTGCATAACCCTGGAGCCGAAGAAGTCATGGAAAAGATGCGCCAACTGGAAGAGGCATATGAGGCCAGCCCCTTGCCGGACAGGCCCGATGAGGATGCTTATCGTGAGTTTCTTCTGCGACTAAGGATGGAGGAGATGACAAGTGGATGAGAGTCCTGCGCGAGAGAGACCTGATATACAACATAGATAGATTTGAGTCGGTAACAAAATAATAGAGGCCTCTGTGAGTCCTCCGTGCGCTCTGTGTCTCTGTGGTGATAGTATCGTCCGCCGTTTTTTATAACCAGTGGCTAACGACCAATCCACCACAGAGACACCACAGTTCACAGAAGGACGCACAGAGCGACTAACTAATATATTTAAAAATACAAATTGTGGTGGGGATCTATTTGGAAATCGTTGTGGGCATAAGCGGGGCATCGGGGGCGGCGTATGGCATTCGTCTCTTGCAAGTCCTGCGGGAAAAGGGCTGCATTACCCATCTAGTAATAACCGATTCGGCTGCAAAGATCATTGAAATTGAGACGGATTTTCTGCTAAAGGATGTACAGGATCTGGCAGATCACATTTACACGCCCCGCGACTTTGCCGCGCCATTCGCCAGCGGCTCGCATCTCTTCCATGCCATGGTTGTCATCCCCTGCAGCATGGGAACGCTCTCGGCAATTGCTTGCGGCTCCTCGGACACCCTCATAACTCGGGCCGCGGACGTCTGCCTCAAAGAGAAAAGGAGGCTGATAATAGTTCCCAGAGAAACTCCCTTGAGCCTGGTAGGGCTGCGCAACATGGTTGCTGCTGCCGAGGCAGGGGCGGTTGTCCTGCCGGCCTGCCCTGCCTTCTACTCCCGGCCCCGGGGCCTGGATGATCTGGTGGATGTGCTGGTGGGCCGGGTGCTCGATCTTCTCGGTGTAGAGAACGATCTTTACCGCCGGTGGAAAGGAACGCTTGAAAGGAAATGCTTATAACCGTTCGAATCAGATCAGCAGACAAGGTGAATTAAATGAAGTGCGCGCTGTGTCTTGTTGAGAAGGAGACTGTACCTATCAAGCTCAATTTGGCTACTATTCACGGCCCCAAGGATGAAATGTTCAATCTGTGCAAGGAGTGCCTGGATCTGGCCCATCAAGCTTATGTCGATAAGGATTTCCTGGCTGTCAAGGCGGGATCCAATGCTGCGCCCCATGGCGCACACGGGGATGCGCATGGAGCGCATAACTGAAATCCCAAATTAAATTTTCTTATGAAATCGATCATAAGCCAAGAACAGGTAAGAGGCGTCTTCTCCTCCTGCCAGAAAGAATGCGATGTACTCATTGCTCTCTTAAAAATCGCCGTATCCAACTGGGATGAGGTGGAATATGTTCTGGAGGGCAGGCCGCACATGGGAGCAGAGGGATGGCATGCAATCTATGATCTCTTCTGCCAGTTCAATGAAGAGCACCCGGGAGAGAGTACATTTCCGGGAGGGCTATGGCTTTCCATGGGCTTTATAAAGGACGAGAGTCTGGGGGCATGGCAAGTGGACAGCTCGGATATGAAATTCGCCTTCAAGAACGATTCGTGCCAAAAAGCCTGACATGGATAGAAAACACCTTTTTTTCTGCCACAAATGGTTTGAAGATTATACCAGCCACTTCCATTGCCCGGATGCGGAGATCGAAAAGAACATAATTCTCAAGCTTGCGCATACCTACCGAGTCTGCGAGAACATAACAGTAATCGCCAGATCTCTGGGCATGAAGGAAGAGGATGTGGCCATTGCGAAGGCGCTGGCCCTCTTTCACGATGTGGGCCGATTCGAGCAGTTGCGGGGCTTTGGCTCCTTCAATGACAGTCTGACTGTGGATCATGCCCTTCTCGGCCTCAAGGTTATCAACAGCTCGGGAGTTCTTTCCATTCTGCCGAAAAAAGAGAGAAATCTGATTAGAAAGAGCATCTGGCATCACAACAAGTACCAGATACCGGTTACTGAAAAGGCCGAGGTTACTCTCTTCTCGAAATTGATCCGGGATGCCGACAAGCTGGACATACTGGGAATTGTCACTCAGCATTTTGAGACAAGAGATCAGCATCCTAACCAGGCACTCGACTTCGGTCAGACCGATGAGCTGGGGCTAACTGAGGAAGTGGTCGCGGACATTTTGCAGGAAAGAATGGTGAGGATTGCTGCATTAAAAACCTTGGGCGACATGCGTTTGATGTACTCGAGCTGGATCTTTGACATTAACTTTCCCATCACACTTGCCTATGTAAAAGAGAGAGGCTACCTGGAAAGGCTGCTGGCCGACCTGTCTTCGGATCCGGAAATTATCCATGTTAGAAACTCCTTGCAGGCCTATCTGGAAAAGAGAAGCCTGGTGCTCATTTGATATTGATCTGTGTTTAGCTTTTCCAGGAAGATCTCAAAGAGACACTCTTCGCTCCGCTTCCACCTTTAGCTGCTTCGGCCCAGAGTCGATCGACCTTTTCAGCATCTTTTGCATCGGGCCGCGCAGCAGTTGGGGGAGCAGTCCATCCCAGGAATCTTCCATCTTCACAAGCACTCATTTACCGCTTTCCACAAGACGCCAGACGTGGATGGTTTTGATTCCGAGGGTCCTGCCCTCCAGATGAACTTCGATCCGTGAGATAATTCTCCCTGCAAAGAGGCGGACAACACATCTGCATTCCATTCCGGCCAGTGGTCGATGGAGGACATCAGCTCCCAAATAATACTGGCATCGGCAGCGACCTCGATCTCACCAGATGGCTCTTTCGTTAATCTTCATTGCGATGATCTCCTTTGAAAGCAAATAATATAAAGAAAACTCAAGAACCCTGCAGGCTGGCGAAAACCCGTTAAGCCCAGTTTTTTGCACCACCCTGCGAATCATTCTTTTGGCCAGAAAGGAAAGGTATAGAAATAGGATAAGATCATAGGAAACTATCAGCCCTAAAACAGAAAATGCCCGAGTTCGAGAATGAGCGGGCAAAATTAGGAATACTGACACAAGGGTTTGAAGAGGCTAATAGGAGAATATGGTATGAGAAAATTGATAATTTTAGCTCTAATCCTTTTTGCGCTGGCATGCAGCTCTCAGTCACTGGTGCCTATTAAGATCAGCCAGGAAAGCGGTATGACAATCCTTGCCAACTTCACAAGCAGTTCAGCCAATCAATCAGAGAACGCCACGATCACCCAGAATCAAACCAACCAGACACAGACTAATAACTCAACCAATGATGCTAAAACCGGCTTGTGGAGCTGGGGAAAAATTCCCATAGGCTATGAATTGAATCAAAACGGCAGCCTGACCAAAATGGCAGATCAACAATGGAAACCAAGCATCTGAAGAGGTGCATTTGAAAATGCTGGAGCGCAGGAAGGGCACAGGATTAATGGTTCTGGCTGGAGTCATCGCTCTGCTCTTGGGATGGCATTTTTTTTCGGATAGCACATCCGCAGTAAACGACAGGGACTGGAAAGTATCCGATGAGGGAATTTTAGAGTACAAAGTCTCCATGCCCCAATACAATCTGAGCCCGCCTCAGGATGACGGCAACAGCACCCTTTCTGCAGTCCAGTACCAGAGCCGTGATGCGAAAATCGCAGCGCTTTTGAGAATCCCCGTGCCAGATGCAGATGGCAAGAATAGAAGCATTCCCGGCATTGTGCTCCTGCCCGGTGCCACCGTCAGCAAAGAGCGGGAGCAGAAGCTGGCCAAGCATCTGGCAGACCTGGGATTTGCCAGCATCACCCTTGACCAGAGAAATCTGGGGGGAGTCGATGCACAAGGTGATCTGCAGATGTTTTTGAGAGGCGAAGAGCCGACGGAGCACAAGATGGTTTATGATGCCATGGCCGCAGCCGAGATACTGCGCAGCCGGCCCGAGATCGACCCAAAACGCATCATCTATGCCGGGGAGAGCAATGGAGGCCGCTTTGCCATCATGGCCTGTGCCATGGACCTTGCCGCCAAGGGCGTTTTGGCCATCAGCACCTGCGGCTACGGAACTGATGCTGCCATCGCTTCGGCTGGTGTAGTGGATGAGAATATGGTAAGATTCTATCGATCCGTCGACCCTGAGACTTACCTCAGCAGGATAGCACCTCGCCCGATGATCATGATTCATTCCCGCAATGATACCATCATACCTTACCATTTGGCAGAGCAGACCTATGCACGGGGAATGCAGCCGAAGATATTGCACACGGTGGGATGTAAAGTGCACGGATACTGCCCGGAGATGAACGGGGCAATCGAAGAAGAGCTGAAGAGCATGGTTTTCAAATAGCGTACCTCGCTGCAAGCGAGTTATTCGAATAGATTTATCAGGCAATTCCAGAAAGAGCCGTTTTCCATGACTCCGGGCAGGGGAAAACTGCGGTTCGCGAAGGCTCTCCGGCTCGATCCTCTTGAAGCCGGCATACATGATGCAGATGAGCTGCAGCGCCGAGAAGACCCTCTCCGGCAGCGCCCGCAGGACGTGTGTCTCCTGGGGGTCGTTGATGATCTTCTTTGTATTTTTGGAAAAATTTTTCTTGAAGTGTTCAATCGATCATGCGGACTCATCACGTGCCGATAAATCTAAGACCGTTTTTAATCTTCATGAAACCATGGCCGATGATAACAAGGACAAGAAAGGGCGATCTTCTTACAATTGGTTTATCACCAACGGAGACTGGGATGAAGATGAAATAGCCCAGAGGAAGGCGGATTTGTTCTTCGAGGAGCTGTGCCTCAAAAAAGACAACAGAATACTGCTAATCATTGATGATACCTATAACGAGAAGAAGGGCAAGCACACGGAGGGGGTAGGGAAATTTTTCGATCACAGTAAAGGCTTCATCTGGGGAAACAACATAGTTACTTCTGTACTTCAGGCAAAGGGTCTCATCATACCTCATAAAGCTAAGATCTACGTAAAGAAAGAAGACGCAGGATGCAATTGAGAGGTTTATGCAATTGGTTTTCGCCATCTGGACAGGCATTCTACTGGTTGAGATCGAGAGTCCTCCATCAGGAGCAAAAAAGAAAACTCTTGGCGAGATGGTTGATCAAGTCAGATCGGAATCCATTGTTGACTTGATGGTTTATGTTATGGAATGCTTTAATCTACCGATACCCGACGAGGGAGGACTGCTCTACAAGCTCAAAGCGATAGGACTAAAAGTTGGAAAGTAGAGTAATATTAAATATAAGGATGATGAGAGATTTTTTCAATGAAGATAAGTTCACTATTCTTTCTGGCAATTATCATAGCAGCATCTGCTATGACCCAATGGGTAGATGGAGCCCCCTGTTCCGCGGGAGGTTGCAGTGGGGGCGGAGAATCCTGGACGGCATCGGCTCAGGCCTTCATGAACTCCGATGTCCCCCTTGTGGGTGTAACCGGAAATCAGAATCCAGAGTCGAGCAGCCTTAGTTCCGGAAGCTTCCAGGCGGGCCAGCCGGTGGGCGGAGCCATAAACAAAACCGTCGACAGCATAATTCCCAGTTCAGCTGCAAGCGTCAGTGGTGTGTACGCGGCTCCCGGCAGCAGGGCCGATCTATTCCCGGCACCTGGGATGCTCAAGTCCCTGGACACCATCTCGGAGAAGGATGTGGTGCTGGATGTAGCCAGCCGCCGATCTCCTGGCGAGGCTCACATCAGAGGCAGCATTCATATTCCTGCCAAGAGCTTTTTTTATGAGAATGGAACACTGCGCAGTGTTTCGGAGCTGGCCGCGATTTTAGGCAAAACGGGAATCTCCAGCGAAGATGCTGTGATGGTCTACAGCGATTCTTTTAGCTCGGGAGAGGCAACGGCTGTCCTCTGCATGCTGCGCTACCTGGGGCATGAGGACGCGAGAGCCCTGGATGGCGGACTGGACAACTGGATCGCGGCCAGCCTTCCTTTGGAGACGAAGGAGAACGTGCGCTCCCCTGTCAACTACGTTGCGCGCCCTCGGTCGGATCTTTTGGCCGATTATGATTTTGTCAAGTCCGGCCAGGCTCAGATGGTGGATGCCAGGAGCTTTCAGGAGTATGGCAAGGCAAGAATTGGCAATGCCACCTTTATCAGCCCCGAAAATTTACTGGAAGAGGGCAGGCTGAAGCCGGGGGCGGGGCTAAAGGATACTTTCGCCAGATTGAACGCCGGCAGGACGGTGGTGGTTTACTCAGACGATATTTATGGGGCTTCTGTGGTGTGGTTTGCTCTGCAGCTCATGGGATTCGATGCCAGGATTTTTAGGTGGCAAGACTGGCAGGATAGGGAGGGAGAGAAGATCTAAGGGACCGAGGCTTGGCGGACGGGAGAGTGCCTTAATATCGTAATATCCCGATGCTCGCATCGGAGTGTGCGCCGCGTTTTCACTGAATCGGCCCTGAGAGTCGCACATTATTTACTGTCACAATGCCTTTCGACACACCAGCAGGCACATTCAAGTATACATCGTCTTCGTAGTCGTAAATTCTGTTGCCGTTTGCATCAAAGAATCCGACCTTTGTATCATCACTCTCCCCAAGGAAGCTTGCTAAGGGCGGCAAAGCCACCATATCTTTATCCATGCCGTTGGTGACCTTTGTTCCATTTTCCACGGTCTCCAGCATCGAACTTAATATTATGTCATTGGTTTGGATAAACTCGTCCCCAAGCACTTCTTTCCTGCAGCCAGAAGATTCGTCATCACATTTGCCATCTCTTCGGGAGCATTCATCCTCATTCTTATGGGCTTTAATCTTGATGAGCCAGGTTCCGAGAACGTGGTAGTAGTCTGCCTCTAAGCCTTGAATCATCTCAATGCATAGGCCCCGCATTTCTCCAACCTTTCTCGGCCTTTTGTCAATTAATTTATCAGAAATAAATAATTTATAATTATCTGTAAACAAGGCATAGCTCAATCCATGCGAAGGGAACTCCTCGCCTCGGTAGGGGATGCGCTCGAAGAAACCTGCCGTCAAATCTCTGGAATTATCCGGATTATCGCAACAGGAATGATCGGCAAGATCGGGATAATCGCAATGACTTGAATGGTCACGATAGGTGATATGGTGCAGATAAACCGGATCGTTGAGATCGTATGCCTGGCTGCCGTTCTCATTCAGGAAGCAGATAATCGAGGGCAGTCGTGTAAGAGGTTTATTCATATCAGAATCGTTAAATCTAACCTTAGATCCGGGCGACACATTTGCTAAAAAAGATAGTCTTACGTCGTTGGCGTTGGTTGTGCAACTGGTGGAATAGCTGATGTGCAAATATACAGGATCATCTACATCGTAACCGGGTGTTCCTATGTCCCAGAAAGCAATGGTGGTCTCGGCGGGAAGTCGATAAAGTGGCATGCCAACATCAGAGTGACCCAGCAGGACTTTGCTTCCGAAGAGATAGTCCGAACTGCTTATCGGATCTACCATTAAAATTATGCTCGCCAATAAAAGTATCCCTATCAAGCCCTTCCTTCCCGGCACGAACATCAACTCGCTCCTCCTGCATTATTCCATTATATCAACAAGCTTCAACTATTAATATTTTATTATATTTCTTATTAATTATATAATAAATATTTTTTAGATGTTTTAGTGTTCATTCAAGGATGATTGATACGATAAAAAATAATAGGAAAAAAGTTCTGGCTTGTCGCTCCGCCTATTTTCGTCTGAGGATTTATGGACAACTATGCACGATCTGGCTGCTGAAAAGGCTATCGTTTAATTCGCACTATTCTGTGGATATTTCGCATTTCGGCTCATTCTCTGCTCTTTTTCTTCATCGCCCATGTAAGACGCCCCAAAGAAGGAGAAATGAAAAAAGAATAGGAATCTCGGAATCTCCACTGCTCGGCCTTCCATAAGGCTTGTGTCCTGGTATCAATCCAGGATCTTAATAGCTTCATCCGCTGTCTTGCCCTTATTGACAATGGCGGCAATGGCCATGGTCATCTTCACTGGGTCCTGATGCTGGAAGACATTCCTGCCGATGGCCACACCGCGCGCGCCCGCCTGAAGGGCTCCATCAATCATTTGCAGGAACTCCATGTCCGTCTCGGTCTTGGGCCCGCCGGCAATGACCACAGGCACCGGGCAGCCCTCCACCACGCGCCGGAAGGAATCGATATCGCCGGTGTAGTTGGTCTTGATGATATCTGCGCCGAGTTCTGCTCCGGCCCGGGCGGCGTGAGCCACGACCTCCACATCATTGGGATTTAAGATGGCTTTGCCGCGCGGGTACATCATGGCTATGAGCGGCATGCCCCAAAAGTCACAACGCTCGCTCACACAGCCAAGTATGCTGAGCTGATCTGACTCGGTCTCAGAGCCGATGTTGATATGAACGGATACGGCGTCCGCTCCCATCTTCAGGCACTCCTCCACCAGGCAGACCTGCACCTTGTTGTTGGGATCGGGGCCCAGCGAAGTAGATGCGCTCATGTGCACAATCAGACCGACATCCCTACCGTAGCCGCGATGTCCATGCCGGACCATTCCCTTCTGCTGGAGAACGGCATTGGCCCCACCCTTGGCCACCTTGTTTACCATTTCCGGCAGGTCGACCAATCCCTTGATAGGGCCGACGGATATGCCGTGATCCAGTGGAATTATGACTGTGTTCCCGCTGTCTCTGTCCATTATCCTTTCAATTCGAACTCTCTTGCCAATCTCACCCAAATCGTATCATCTCGTAAATGCTAACATGTACCATGCTAACACGTATCATATTTAAGGGTTACGATTAGCTCGATTGACCCTCGAAAAAGTGATGCCCCTACCATCCGGGCTATTTGAAGAATTAGCAGCAACCGCAGTCTTCATCGCGCTCATGGCTGCTGTGATCATGTCCGCATCCACTGTGGTCGTGGTCGCAACTACTGTGATCATGCTCGCAGCTATCGACATTGGCGCAAGAACCACAACTTGAGACTTCATCCTCGGGGCCCCGAATGATGAAGCCGGTTCCACGGTCGTCGTCCACATAATCAATTATAGTCTCGCTGAGCAGTTCAGTATCTCTTGGACTCATGTAGACCTTCACGCCCCGGCTCTCAAAGACTTTGTCACCCTCTTCCACGTCTCCCAAAGCCAGACCATAATTCGCGCCGGTAGAATCAATAGCTGCCAGGAACATCCTGATCACTTTGCCCTCTACCAGGCTGCGTTTTATCATATTAGCTGCCGCTTCTGTAATCTCGATCATGAATTGCACTTCCAAATCATATCATCACAAACTCGTATTTAAAGATATTATCAGGCAAGAATGGAGGATTTATCATAGAGAAGCAACATGGCATAAACCATGGGCGTTGATTTGGGAGACCTGCTGCATAGAAAGAAGATCGAGATAAAGGATCTCTCCGGAAGATGGGTGGCGATCGATGCCTTCAACACCCTCTACCAGTTCCTGAGCATAATCCGGCAAAAGGACGGCACGCCGCTCATGGATAGCCAGGGAAGGGTGACCTCGCATCTATCCGGTTTATTGTACCGCACTACCAATCTCATTGAGGCCGGGGTCAAGGTGGCCTTTATCTTCGACGGAGAGCCGCCCTCCTTTAAGGCAGAAACGCTTGCGCAGAGGTCAGAGATAAGGGATAAGGCGGCAGCCGCCTGGCAAGAAGCAAAGGCAGCCGGCCAGGATGGATTCAAGTATGCTCAGGCAGCCTCCCGCATCAATTCCGAGATCCTGGAGGATGGAAGAAGGCTTATTTTGTCCATGGGGCTTCCCGTCATTCAGGCCCCATCTGAAGGCGAAGCGCAGGCAGCTCGCATGTGCGCCAGGGGCGACGTCGAACTGGTGGGCAGCCAGGACTATGATTCACTCCTCTTCGGTGCTCCCCAGGTGGTGAGGAACCTGGCCATCACCGGCAAGCGGAAGCTTCCCAAGAAGAATGTTTACGTGGATGTAGAGCCAGAGATTATCAATTTAGAGGAAGGGCTGGCACGCCTGGGCATCAGCCGAAAGCAGCTTGTAGAGATCGGCATCATGTGCGGCACCGACTACAACCGCGGCTTAACCCGGATCGGCCCAAAGACGGCTCTAAAGCTGATCAAGGAAAAAGGAGATCTGGAATCCATCCTGGCCGAGCAGGAAGAGAAGATCGAGAGCTTCGCACAGATCCGGGAATTCTTCCTTCATCCTGATGTCACGGATGATTATGAGATCAAGATGAAAAAGCCCCGAGTAGACGAGATCGTCTCCTTCCTGGTTGAAGAGCGGGACTTTGATAGGGAGAGAGTGGAAAAGACGGCGGGAAGGCTTGAGGAGGAATACAAACGTGGCCAGAGCACACTCGACCGCTGGTTCTAACTCCGGCTTCTCCGGCTACGACCTGGACCTGGATAAAGCCATAGATCTTATCCAAAAGAGCGGGGCGCGCCTCGTGGGCGTTCAGGCTCCGGAGGGGCTGAAGAGGGCCACGCCCGCCCTGGCTCGACGCATTGAGGAGAAGACGGGAGCCGAGGTCATCATCTCGGGAGATCCCTGCTTTGGGGCCTGCGACGTAGACATGCAGCTGGCCCTGGAAGTGGATCTGATGCTCCATCTGGGCCATGCACAGCTTGAGGAAGGGCCAGACAATGTCATCTTTCTGGAAGCCAGGATGAAAGAAGACCTAAGAGAGGTGGTCGAGAAGGCTGCCCAAGTCCTCAAGGCCAGGAGAGTGGGCGTTACTACTACCATCCAGCATGTGCACAAGCTCGACCAGGCGCTAGAGGCTCTTAAGGCACACGGCATTCAAGGCGTTGTCGGGCCCGCTGGGGAGCGGGTCAAGTACCCCGGACAGGTTTTGGGCTGCAGCTACAGCACGGCCAGGGCCCTGGATGTGGAGGAGTATCTCTTCATCGGCACAGGACAGTTTCACCCTCTGGGCATCGCTTTGGCCACGGGCAAGAGAGTGGTGATCGCAGATCCGGTTACCGGCGAGGTATCGGAGATCGACACCGATCCCATGCTCCGCAGACGCTTTGGGGCCATAACTCGGGCCGGGGAGGCGAGGCGCTTCGCCATCCTGGTATCCAAGAAGCCCGGACAGAAACGGATGGAACTTGCAACGCGCCTGAAGGCCTTGGGCGAGGCCAGGGGACGGGAGATGTTTCTGGTTTATCTGGACAACATCGAGCCGGACCGGCTGCTCAACCTGGGGGCTGAGGCGGCGGTGTCCACGGCCTGCCCCAGGGTGGCGCTCGATGATGCTGCCAAATATAGAATACCCATACTCACGCCGCCCGAGTTCGAGGTGCTGCTGGGAGAGAGAGAGTGGGAGGAATATGAGTTTGACGAGATATCATCATAAACTATTATAGCATTAGAGTGCAACTTACTGAAGAGAGGTCTTGAAAATGATGGCTTCCATCAGGATATTGCTGCTTATTACCGAATTGATATTGATGCTGGGCGGGGCTGTGGCTTCGGACGAATTTGAATTGTCTGCCGCCCTAAATCCAGTTGATAATAGTATTGAAGAACTGCAAAGCACTTCACCCGAGAATGAGCAGTTTCTGGATCTTTCCGGCTACAGGATGGACTCATCCAACGCAATGCTCTTTCGCCCACAATACTCAGAGCAACCCTATATTATAATAACCCCAGCAGGCGGAGCAGCGCCGCTTGCGGTAACTTTGCAGGCCAAAGGAATGGAGCAGACAGCCTTTTTATTCTGGGAGCTGGACTGGGATGGAGATGGTCAAAAGGATACAATGGGCCAGGGACCGCCTTTTCAGGAGGTAACTTACTCATTTCCAGGAAATTATTTACCAGTCTTTAATTTTTACAATGACAGAAATGAGCTGATCGCCCAGGCAAGCGGCACCATAGCAGTTACCGGCCAATCATCAAATGGCGCAGGTGATACGGGAAGCCAAAGCCAGGCCCTTAGCGCGGCAGCCCCAGGCGGCTGGGGGATAGTCAAAGATACGCAGAGTTCCGGCGGTAGACGTCCAGTCGAGGATCTAAGCGATGCGCCGGAGGACTGGTCTCCCCCATCTGAGGAGTTCACCGAGTACCTCAAGCCGCAGCTTTATGCTTCCATCGAGAGGGGAACAGCCCCGCTAACGGTCGACTTCGACGCCAGCAGAACATATTCCCGCTACGGTGTGATGCAATTCAACTATGATGTCGCCTGGGGTCCACATGATGCAGAAGATGACGGCTACTATCTCTATTCAGGAAACAGTCCCCAATGGACTCATACCTTTGAAGAGTATGGAATGTATCTGGTGATTCTGGATGTCGAGGACTATTCGGGAAAGAGGGGCAGGGTTACAAAAGTGATATTTGTGCTTTGATCAGGCGAAGCCCGTTGGGCTGTCCTGTGCGCGTCCGCGTGTGGGGCCCGGATGCGCACGGGGCCGGGGCGGTGGAGTACGCGGGCATGCGGCAAAGGTTGCAGGAAGAACATGAATTCGTGACATAGGCGAAACATTTGTTGGGGAAAACAAGCAGGCTCGGGAAGCCGGGGAATAAATCGACTCGGGAATCTTCCCGAATACAAAGCTCAATCTTGCCGTTCCGTGCATCTGCAGAGGCACTGCCAGAAGACATCAACTGGCAGGAGGATCGATCACTCCCAATAATACTATCATGTACCATTCGTTGAAGGGGCCCCCATCAGATAGCCTCCGAATCCAATGACCCATAGCACTACTGGGTAAGCGATAAGTCTCTCCTCTCCGCCTCTGCCAAACGCCAGCCAGAATGGCGACGTCTCTCCCAGAAAAAATGCTGAGAATAACACGATTAGCGAAAGGATGCCAATCATCGCTGAGATGCAGGCGAACGACCTTCTCTTCAGCCTGTATGCAGCCACGGCTGACAACGATGATGCTACAAACGTGACCAGGGCCACCAATCCGTGAATAATTCCTGCATCTCCGGGGAATATTCCAACGCCCATTGCGGCCATGCCGAAAATGGCGAAAAGAAGACAGAAAAGCCGCTCACCATTTGCGCGATTAATCAGAAATGCACTAATAAGAATCATGAGACCGAACAGAAATGTCGTAGCATTGAACATAATGGCTGATGGCTGGACCGGCAGTATATTTGGAGGAATCGTTGATGCCAGGTCGCTGAGATCATTCGCCCTGGTGCTGTAACCAGGAAATAGAGTTTCAGCAGCCATCACAGTCATAAACCATTGCAGACCTCCGACGAAGAGAAGCGCACCTGCGAGATTTGAATTGCTTAACTTTGATGCCAAAGTTGTTCCTCCTTCAATGAGCCACATTTGTGCGGGATGATTATATCATTTTGCCTTTGCAAATTTTTTCATATTCTTTACTAGAAAGGAAATTCCGGGAGGCTGTCGGGAAAGTATTTAACTATTACTAATTTTACTTAATGTTGCAAAAAATTGGCTTTGCACCCGAAATATACGTTATGCAGCGAAGCATTTATATCTCTTAGATGCTTATATTACTTAAAAATTCTAAATTGGAAGTGTTAATATGTTTCCGCACAGGATTCAAAGCCAATCAAGCTTCGTGTTCGGACCGGATATCTACCGTAAACTCATACCTGAGGATCATATCCTATGCAAGATAAATAAATGCGTTGACTTCTCCTTCGTGAATAAAGCCTGCAGGGACCTTTACTCAGAAAATCAGGGCAGACCAGTAAAAAATATCCCTGAGACAATGTTCCGTTCCGCGATAGTCCAGTACCTGATGAGCTATTCAGATAGAGAGATGGAACAAGCTGCCAGATATCATATTGTCATAAAATGGTTCCTAAGAATTCCCGTGGAAGACTCCTCATATGATCATAGTGCTCTTGGCGATTTCAGGGACAGGCTCGGTGAAGAGAGATGGAAAAAACTGTTCTTCATGATACTGAAACAAATAGAAGATGCGGGTTTTGCTAAAGGGAATCAATATGTAGATGCCACGCATGTAATATCGAACATTGCAATACCAGGAACCATAGGCTTAATCAGACAGGGAATTAGAGCGCTAATGGAAGAAATAGAAAAAGTAGATCCCAGGCTTTACGAAGAGATGGGTGGGAAAAAGATCGCGGATAAAAAAGAAAAAGTGCATACGCTGAAGCCTGAAGAAAAGAAAAAGAAGCTTGTTGAGGTCGTTGAAGAGGCAAGAACATTAAGAGGCAAAGCCGAGGAACTGGAATCGCTATCTATCAAACAAAAAATCGAGCAGTTGAATCAAATACTGAATGAGAACACCGAAGAGAAAAGTGGTGAGATTCAGAAGAGAGAAGACCATGTGAAGAATAAATTGGTGAGCCTTGTGGATAAGGATGCACGCCATGGTGCAAAATCAGATAAAAAAACATTCACAGGATATAAAGCAAATGTAATGAAATCCGAAGACGGATTTGTGACAAATATTGAAACCACGCCAGGGAATACTTATGACGGCGATGTCCTTCTGCCACTTGTTGATGAGATGACCGCAAACGGTTCTAAACCGGAAAAAGTGGTTGGAGACACTCACTATGGAAGTGCTGAAAACAGGTTTCAGATGCTCCAGAGGGGGATAACGCTTGTGGCTCCCCTAAAGGAGGAATCCAATCCAACAGGGCTTTTTTCTCAGGAGAAATTCAATCTGGACAAAACGGGGATAAGCTGCCCTGCCGGCAACAGAACGATGATTTCGAATTTCAGCGAAAAAGAAGGGACAAAGACATTCTATTTCAAAAAAGAGATCTGTGGACAATGTGTTTTGAAAAACAAATGCACAAAACAGGAGAGAAGGACTGTTACAATAGGGAAACATCATGAAATAATTGTGGTGGCTAAAGAATACAATAAAACTCAGAATTTTAAGGACGATATGAAAGAGAGATCGCACATTGAGCCGAAGCATTCAGAGATGAAACTGTTACATGGTCTTGTAAGGGCGAGGTACTGGGGGCTCCCGAAGGTGAATATTCAGTCAATCATTACCAGTATTGCGGTTAATGTTAAGAGGCTTGCAAATGTTATCTTTAGCGGATGCTGTCCAAAAACGAGCTGAAAATCAAAAAAATTGCAATAAAATGGAGATGAATCATGGAGGATTAATGCCAATTTTGAGAAAAAATTCATACTTATCTCAATAATTCTCAAAATTCGGCTCAAACGGAGATAATTCAAGGGCTAAACCGACAGCCTCTCCGGGGCAGCCGGAATCGGATCGCCTGCTGCCAGGAACGCGCGCCCGCGTGTGGGGCCCGGATGCGCACGGGGGCCGGGGCGGTGGAGTGCGCAGACGTGGGACAAAGGGTGGCTGGCAGTGAAGCGCCGCTCTTCTCTCTGAGCGACGCCCAGGCAGTGCATGAAGAATATGAACCTGGGGCAGAACAGGTACTCCAGCGCATCGGATACCGTGACGAAAATCTCCATACGCCTGCTGAAAAGATAGACCACAGTCTCATCCACGCAGATGTATGCAGATGTTGTAATTAAAATGCTGCCCACTTTGCTAACCGCCACCTAGAAGCTCTTATCCTCTCTCTTTGCCTGTAAGCTCAGCAACTCTTCTCATCTGTGCTCTCTGTGCGCTCTGTGGTGATAGTTCGTAAACAACGAGGTTAAAATTCGCGTCACAAAATATAATTATAAGGGCAAGCGAGATCCAACTTGAAAATATTATCAATACAGCCCAACGCTTTTGGATTTTAAGGGAACCGTCTCTCTATGAATCACTCAAAACGACAAGGAACCTATTTGACTTAGTACGAGAATGCTTGTCGGAAAATAACCGAAAATTATAAAATACCACCAAGGGATTTTAAGATAAAGGATTTGATGATGCTCGATCTACTTCTGCAGACGCTCGACAATACCGTCTCTACCATGATCACCGTCTTTATCATGCTCTTTCTCACCGGCCTCATGGTGGAGATGAATGTATTCCAGCGCATCTCCCATCTAGCCAGCCCGCTAATTTCCCTATCGCACCTGCCGGCCGTGTCGGCCTCGACCTTTGTCATCAGCCTGGGCTCGGCTCTGGCGGCCAATACCGTGATCGCCAGACTGAAGGCAGAGGGGCAGCTGACCGAGCGCCAGGCATTCTTAAGTGCCATCATGAATAGCGTTCCCGTCTACTTCCGGGAGCTTTTCACCTATCAACTGGCTTTTGTGATTCCGGTCCTGGGCATCTTCGTGGGCGGGGCCTATGCCGTTATCTCTATTGCTACAGGACTCATAAAGCTGGCACTGGTCCTGGTCTTGGGCCGGGCCTATCTTCCCGGAGATACATCTGCTTCTTCTGTCTCGTCTATATCGTCTATGTCGTCTTCCCCGTCTGCCGCACCACTGCAGCTGCCCCTGACCCAGGCACGGAAAAATTTGAGGGAGGCAGCCAAAAAATCCCTGCGCGGACAGAGCCGCATATTCCTCAGGATCGCAGGGCTTTACTTTATCATGACTTTTCTGGTCTTGTATTTAAGCCGGGAAGGCATCCTGCAATTGCTTGATGTCATGCCTCTGGCCCATTTTTTCAGAGTTCCCCCGGAGACGATAATTCCTCTCTCCATTTATGTGGCCAGTCCCAAGGCTGGCATCGCCCTTCTGGGGCCCCTGATACAAAACGACGGCATATCGGAGACAAAAGCCCTCATCGTCCTCATGCTGGGAAGCCTTTTCATGCTCCCCTTCTACTCTCTCCGGTCACTTCTGCCCAATTACACCTCGGTCTTCGGCATGAGGCTGGGCCTCTCCCTGGTAATAATATCCACAGGCATCAGCGTGGCTGTAAGGATGTCGGTGCTGTTGATGCTGCTCATTGCTACCTGATAAAAAATGACTTTATTTTTTAATCATGCCGTTTATATACGCTCCGGCAAAAGCTGCCCCCACCACAATGTTGGAGAAGTAGGTAACGACACGCCAGAGGATGACCAGAGGCCCGAGCAATGCAGGTGGCACAAACATGGAGTAGAGATAGCTCATAGATAGCTCGGCCACGCCGCTGCCACCCGGAGTCAGGGGCAGGATGGCAATTATGGCCAGGATTATCTGGGATGTAATGGAGAGAAGGAATTTAGGATCTGCTCCCATGCCGACCAGCAGGGCGGAGGGGACCAAAAAATCACACATCCAGATGAGAGCGGTGAGACCTGCCATGACCGGCGTGCGGCGCAATGTTTCTTTGGCAAGCTGAATTCCAGCTTCGCGAAAGAGCCAGATCTCTCGCTCTAAAGAAAAGATAATGGGTCGGTTGCCGGTCTTCTTTTTCAGCCACAACATAAATCCGGCAATTCTCTCCGGCCGTCTGACAAGCTGCCAGAGGAAGGTCAAGAGCAAGAAGAGAAGGACGACGAAAAATACCCCAATCTTCAGACCGAAACCGGTCAAAAAGTCGGAGAAAATAAGAAATAACGCCAGGGCTGCTACGAAGAAAATGCTGTCCAGCAATCGCTCGCCCACAGCGACGGCCGTTGCGCTGCCGTAGCTCATGCCGTCGTCTGCCAGGATCTTGATGCGCAAAGGCTCGCCTCCAGCTGAGGAAGGAGTAAGGGCGGCAAGGAAATTTGAAGCCAGCGTCGATATAAGCGAGAGGCGAAAACTTATTTCATGGCCGGCGAGAGAGGTCAGGAGCTTGAGCCTGACGGCGTAAAAGATCCAGGAGAACATATGCAGGACGAGCCCCAGGATCAAAAATCGCCCCTGGACAACGGAGAGCAGCTTCCAGCTTACATTGGTTTCTGTAAATTTTAATATGAGGATAATTGAAGCCAGGCTCATGAACATTGCCAGTAACGCGGCTTTTACCCTTTCATCTTTAAGCTTAATGCTCAATTTCCCTCTTCAGGCGACCTCGCGATAGACCGATTCCATACAATCAAGCACTCTCTTCCAGGAGTAATTCTCCTCCACCGCGCTCCTGCCTTTCTTCCCAAGCAGCACCCTCAGCGGCTCGTTTTCATGAAGCTCCAGGATAAGCTCGCTCAGTTCCTCTGTGCTGGAGTAGACCATGCCTCCATTCTCTGCCACCTCGTTTACTCCTGGAGTGTCAAAGGCGAGTACTGGCGTCTCGCAGGCCATGGCTTCCAGGAGAACTATGCCGAAGGCCTCCAGGCGATTTTTGGTGGGCAAGACAAGTATTTCAGCTCGGGAGATTGTATCTATAAACATGCTTCGCTCCAACCTTCCTGTGAACTTTGCCCGGACATGCAGCTTTGTGGCCATTCTCTCTAACCGGCTGCGATCGTAGCCGTCTCCTACCAGCAGCAGGTCCAGATCCGCAACCTTTTGCACCTCGCTCATGGCAAAGAGCAGAGATTCAACTCCCTTGTAGCTGAGCATTCTGCCCGCGTAGAGCACATAGTTCTCCTTCTTCCTGGCCGGAGGATAAAGGGAGACGTTCACCGCATTGGGAACAATTTTTAGCTTGTGAAGATAGTCTTTCAGAACAGGTGAGGTCTCAGCATAGCTATTTGTGGTGGCTATTACGATCTTTGCCTCCTCCAGAACGGGCCGTACCATTTTCTCATTAATCTTCTCTAAAGCAGTGGCAAATGGACGGGGCATGGCATGCCCATTTACAATTTCCGGGACCACCACGTCGTTGTGGTAGGTGACAACATGAGGCAAGGCATTGCGGAGCATGAAGGCAAAGAGAGGACTTGGGATATGACTGTGATAGACATCTGCATCGAGTTTAGGCAATTTAATAGGCATTGGTGAATAAAACAAGTCAATACTCGGTATGCGAACCATCTCGCCTGTCCATCTTCCGCAAGACGAGGCAACGCTAACCTGATGGCCTCTATTGGCGAGGCCGTCCGCCAGCTCTTTTACATGATATTCCACTCCGCCTACATGGGGCGGGAAATAGGGAGATATCTGAACTATCTTCATGGATGTGTGATTGCTTTCACTGCTCTAGCTGCATAAATCTAACCCTCTCTTTTCTTGAGGGTCTTGGCAAGGAGCGGAAAGAACGTTGCAGCCGTTGCTCTTGCTAGAAAAGTCCTTTGTATTCTCTATCGTTTGCTTATGAAACGAGAGGAATATCAGGAGCCTGAGGTTAATCAGACGAATATTATCCTCATTCTGGCATAGATACGTTGGTGTCCAATAACCAGTTTATGAGAACCACGCAGTGGTCGGCGTGCAGGCTGGTCGGTCCCAGCGAGACGACTTTTGCCCCGGCCTGCTCGATCAGGACCTCCTCATCCGGCGTCATGCCGGTGTGGTCTCCCAGGATAAAAGCCGCATCATCGGAAAGGCTGCTGCCATCGAGGCCGCCATCATCAAGGCTGCGAATATCCGCGCCGTCTTCTCGCAGATATATCATTCTGGCATCTTTCAGATCGGTCAGCACTTCGGCCAGGTTGCCCGTGCGCACGAAGATTCCAGAGGTGGACATGGCCCACTCTGCAGTAGCGGGCAGCGCCAGGGCCTTCTTGAGCAGAGCGGCCGTGGTGCGCTCGTCCGGATTGAGATGGCGAAGCGTCTCTCCGCGCAGCTGAATTGTCTTAGGAATCTCCCCGCCCAGCAGCACCAGATAGACGCAGACGTCTTTACGGATTCCATGAGAGAGGACAAAAGCGGCGGTGACGGCGCGGCAGAGGATGTCCAGGCGGCCAGAGGTGCCGGGGATGTCTTCTAAGGAGAAATTGGGGGTAGTGGTGGCCTTGTGGCCTACGATGATGAAAGAGCGCATGAATGCAAAAGGTGTGTTGAAGTACATCCCCTTTTCGTTCAGATGAAAACAAAGCGCTATATAACTTTCACCATGTAACTTGTGTCTAGACAAAGAATTGACTAGCCCAATTCAGGAAGGATTCGTTTTACACATATGTAATTCGCAATTTGATGACACCAAAATGCAGAAAGCCTTTCTTGTTAGCCCCCGTTCCACCTGTCCTGGATGTAGTATCCTTAGGAAGACAAGGCTTCCATTCACCGCTTGATTCACCTACGACCTCCGACTTTTCTGTGGACCAGCCTTTACCCTGCTGTCCAAAATCCAGTAATCCACCATAGGCCATCTCAAGCCTGACGAATTGGAGGCGAAGCTGGAACCTTGATAATCCCAATGAGTTTTGAAAAGCTTCAGTAAGTTTTGGGTAGCTGTTTTGCGAATTGCGAAGATCTTTCAAAGTGCATATCTTCATCAATTCATCCATAGGCATGCCGCTGAAGAAATCCGCAGCACTAACTGTGTCGTAATAAACCTGATACGCCCTCATGCAGCCACTGCTGAAGGGCTCGTCCACAACAGAGCAGTTCCTCATGTCTATCTCCACAGTCTTGATTGTTGCTCCTTCTGGTATTTCGGAGATGTCGAAGCTCAAAAAGGCCTGAGAGGATACGCTATTGGCAGTATTTCCGACACATAGGTTTGAAGATACACTCTTATTTGAACATATTTGTTTGCTCTCTGCCGGAATATTAGGAATCGCTATCTTCGTTGTAGTGGATGTTTTTTGGGATTGATTGTTTTCCAGAGACTGAATATATTTATTATTAGCGTAGTCTTTTTTGATATTTACAGCAGATCCACTCTTAACACCCGTGTGGAACTCGTCTGATCCAGCCCAAACAATGGATACAATAAATACGGATATAATAATCGATTTCGTCGCCGACATACCAAATAGATTCATTATATCACACCTTACCGGGTGCTAACTTTTTAAAATAATGACGTATTAGTCTTTATTAGTATATGATTTTTTCGATGATTGTTCAAGATTGTAGCCAGGCCATTCCGAAAAGAAGTTAAGTAAAATTATTAAAAAAGGAATGGTTAGCCATTATATCCAAGCCCCTTGGCTCGGGCATATGCTGCCTGCGCTTCGGCGCTCTTGCCAAGGGCCTTCAGGGCATCAGCTTTTAGGCTCCATACCTGACCATCTTTGATCGAGCCGGCCCAAAGGCTGAGGACTGCGCCCTTGCCCAGCCATAAGCCTGACAGCTCTTCGGTCTGGCTGAGCTCGCCTTTGTGTAGCCCAATGTTTTGAATGCCGCTTTCGTAAGCTTCAAGAGACTCGTT
>Ga0351905_1011_pt1 | contig 57446 bp, 54 predicted proteins | sample BONcelHT113001E4_FD_205822 | JGI IMG/M metagenome (GOLD analysis project Ga0351905, IMG submission 205822) | Enriched cells from coal bed in the Powder River Basin, Montana, United States - BONCAT cells T11 rep1 HSBNCT.T11.300.1.E4 ... | reverse complement strand
CTTAGGTTAAACATCAACGCTTCAGGATCCAAGCCATCTGTCGTGGCCTAAATCCCTGGCACCACGCCGACAAAGATTAGCCAGCCCTTGCCTGGGCATAAACCCGCAAAAGCCGCCATATTGGCGCTCTGTCGTGTGGAGTACCTGACTCACATGCTTCTCCGCTCATATTTGAGTATTTTGCTCAGGCACAAACTCAATCCTCTTGCTTATGGAATATAAATATGTCGGGAGTTTTGGATGCAATCAATACCTACGGGCCCGTTTAATTATTGGATGCTAAAAAGATGCATAACTCGCCGGGGGCAGTTTTTGCGCGGAAATCCTCTTTTCTTCAAACGGGATGGATGTTAGATGCTATTGCTCAAAATCCAAGTATTCGGCAAAAAATAGTTGATAATAAAATGCTCCGGCCGGGATTTGAACCCGAGTCTTCGGCTTGAAAGGCCGAAATGATTGGCCGGGCTACACTACCGGAGCAATTGCCGTCTTGATGCCAGGCCAGAACATGGACCGGCCTTCACCTCATAGATATGAGCGAATATATCTACGTTTCCAATGGTTTAAGGTTGGAAGTAGTCCCGGGCGGATTCGAACCGCCGTCGCGGGCTCCAAAGGCCCTCAGGATTGACCGCTACCCCACGGGACTATGATTTTATCTTTTCCGGGTTTTAAGCCGGGCAAGTGTTATCCGCATAAGATATATATGGCCTTTCCCGGAGGATCAAGGAAGATGAAGCTTCTCACCAAGGCGCATGTGAGCCAGAGAAGGCTAATTGAGATCCTGCGCGTTATCGAAAACACAGGCACCCCGGTGGGGGCCAGAGCGATCTCTGATAGCCTCTGCAGTCGCGGCTATGACCTGGGAGAGAGGGCTGTGCGCTACAACCTCAAGATCCTGGACGAGCTGGGATTCACCAAGAAGAAAGGCTATAGCGGCCGGGTGCTCACGCCCCTTGGGTCAAGGGAGCTGGGTGACGCCCTTGTCGACGACCGGATTGGTTTTGTCAATACCAGGATTGAAGAATATATGTTCAAGACCAGCTTCGATCCTAAGTCCGGTCACGGAGATGTAATCGCCAATACCAGCATCATCGACAAAGCAAATGCGGAAGAGGTCTTCGAGATACTGGGGCATGCATTCGACGCAGGCTACACCATAAGCCGTCGCGTGCTAATCCTGGATGAGGGAGAGAGCTTCTCAACTATCGAGATTCCAAAAGGATCTTTGGGCATAGCAACGCTGTGCAGCATCACTCTGGACGGCATGCTCATGAAAAGAGGAATTCCTGTTCTCACCAGCTTCGCGGGGCTGGCAGAGGTCAGGGAAAGGCAGACTTTTGACTTCACGGACCTCATTGCCTATGCCGGCTCGTCACTTGATCCCATTAAGGTTTTTATGGGCCGCAGGGTGACAAGTGTTGCCGATGCCGTCTTCAAAGGTTCGGGAACAGTGCTGGCCAATGTGAGAGAGGTGCCCGACGCGGCGGCAACGCTTGTGCGCGCTCTTTTGGATGAGACTCGAAACGCGGGCCTCGGTGGGATCATAAAATTGGGTGAGCCGTCCGAGCCCGTACTGGGCTGCCCCGTGGGCGCGGGCAAGATCGGCATAGCCTTTTATGCAGGAGTCAATGGGGTGGTGGCCGCCGAGGAGCTGGGAATAAAGATCAAGACGGCGCCCATATCCATTCTGGTGGACTACTCTAAAACCCATGAGCTGAAATGATTGTGCCACCTATGGCAAGATAAGGTTTTATAGAGCATAGATCTCAAGACACAGTAGTCACGTTTACATTTGATGAGGAAGAAAGATGGATTTTAGAGTCGTAGTCTCAGATCCGAAGAGCGGTAAGGCCTATCAGGTAGAGCTTAAGGATCCAGGAGCCGGCAAGCTTCTGGGAAAACACATCGGCGACAAGATTGAAGGAGATGCACTGGGCATGCCCGGCTACTCGGTACAGGTAACGGGCGGCAGCGATCGCGAGGGATTTCCCATGCGGGCAGATCTACCCGGCACAAAGCGCAGAAAAATCCTGCTCTCCAAGGGAACCGGATATCATCCCGTAGCCGATGGAAAGAAGAAGAGAATGAGCATTCATGGAAGGGATATTTCTCCCGATATTGGCCAGATAAATGTCAAAGTCGTGGAGGCGGGCGCCAAGTCCATAGAAGAGCTGCTTGGCAAGACACCCAAAGAAGAGAAAGCATAATTAGTAGCATTCGGTTGGGTGGCAGTTCCATCCTTCCGCTATAATCTCTTTTATTATCGCGAATAATTTTTAAGTGTTCCTTGCTGTATCGAGAGGATAATAGAATAATTATATACGTCCCCTGTGAGTCCTCCGTGCGCTCTGTGTCTGCGGTGGTGGTATTATCGTCAGCTATTAGTTATACCAGCGACTAACGACGTTTTCAACCACAGAGACACAGAGTTCACAGAGAACGCACAGAGAAACTAACTAACTAACAAAGCCTTTACTGTTAATCCGGCCAGCCCGATCCCTTATCTGGACCATGTGCGAGATGCGAGCGGTACCGGAATCTGAGCGCGCATTACTGATTTCATCTGTGCCGGGCTGAGTGCGGCAAAGAGGGCATTCATGAGCCGGTCGCTCTTCATGGCCATATCTACCATCTTCCTGATCTGAACCGATCGAGAAAGCTCAATTCCGAACTCTTCGCGAATGCGCGACGGATAGTTGGTGAGAGGCATTTTGCCCTGCAGCTGTCCTATTGCCACCTCTCCCACAATCCTTCCCGCCACCACGGCCAATGGTATGCCTCCCCCGCTGGTGGCCATAACGTGCCCGGCTGCGTCTCCCGCCAAAAGCATGTTGTCTTTTTGGATTGCACCAACGGTCCCGCCCGCGGGCACCAAACCCCGCATGACCGCCAGGACCTCTCCGCCAGCGAGTTTTTCTGCCGCGATTCTGTGCTCGCGAATGAACCGGTCCAGTATAAGGGGAAGCTTTTGGCCGGCCAGGTAAGATGCCCGCACTCCCACGCCCACATTGGCCATATCCTGACCCAGGGGGATTATCCAGGCGTAGCCTCCCGGCGCATAGTGAGCCGAGAAGTACATCTCAGCAGCCTGTGGATCGATATTCACATCTGCCATCTCATATTCCAGGCAGATGCCAGTCTCTTGTATCGGATTTCCCATGGCCCGGGATACTATCGAGTGCGGGCCGTCTGCGCCTATTATTATCTGCGGCCTGATTTTCCCGTTGAAGTGGCCGGAAAGTAGCACTTTGCCTTCCTCAAGGCGGGCGCAGGTCGCGGGAAGGACTCTCGCTCCGGCGCCTGCCGCCAGGGCGGCGAGGTAGCGATCGTATGCCCGTCTGTCCAAGACCCGGCCAGCTACATCAAACTGCTTGTGATTCCCTGAGGGTGAATAGATGCGCTGCAATTTGGTGCGATGCAAAATAATGCGCTGTGGAATCTCCCTTAGCACCTCTGGCAGGTGGGCACGGGGCATGAGCTTCTCCAGCTCGACAGCTTCCGGAAGAAATCCGCCGCATTGCACGGGGCTGCCAATCTCGCTCTTCTTGTCAATTAGCAACACCTCCGCACCCGAAGCTGCGACTGCCTCTGCGGCAGAGCTGCCAGCCGGCCCTGCACCTACTACGGCCACCATAATATCTTCTATATCTTCATTCATCTGAGCCATGCCTTCATGCCAAAGCTTGCCAGCGCCTCTTCTATCTCCTCATGCGCCAAAAAGAGTTCATCTTTCAGCCTCTGTGTCTGCTCGAGCCTCGGCTCGGCGGATAGCCAGATATGGCTTTTATCGCCGCGCACTATCTTGACGCAGCCCAGCATATCCGCCTGGGAGAGGCGGTAGACGATGTGGCTTCCCGTTGGTGTAAACCAGAGGGGATACATCTCCGTGAGCACCACCACAAAACGCTCCCATGGCAGCTCCTCTTGTCCGTTCTCGCTGGCCCGGCCATGTCTGATGGCTAAGTTGAGGTGGGATCGCTCTCCTGCGATCTTCTCTTCTATGAGTGAAGCGATCTCGCGATAGAGAGCGCTCTTTCTGTCGACTCGGGGAAGATCGCGGCTGAAGACCTTTTCTGCGATATCGGGAAAGAAGACTGCTAAGCGAATGTCCTGCTGCGGCCTTGTGGCCAATGAGACGCCAACAAAGAATAGGGCGGAGAGTGCCAGGCCGACCAGCACACCATGCTCGGTTAGATAGGGCGAGATGCTGTCCAGCGGCTGTTTCAGCCAGAATTGCTCGTAGGAGATGAGAAGGATCTGCGTTCCGCCCCCAGCTATGAGCGCCGCCATGGCCCCCCACCGGGTGGCGCGCTTCCAGTACAGTCCACCGATGATGGGGAAGAAGTAGGATGTGGTGCCTATCACCGTAGCTATGATCACGGCATCGACGATGCTGTTCGCATAGAGCGCGATTGCCGCCGCGATGCCTATCATGATTATAACCAATATCCTGTTGATAACCAGCATCTCCTTCATGGTGGCGGCAGGCCGCAGGTGCCGCTGGATCAGGTCGCGGGAGATGCAGGAGGCTGCCGATGTGGCAAAGGTGTCGGTGCAGGACATGGATGCCGCGGCAAAGCCAATGGTGAGAAGGGCCAGGAGCCATCCTGGAACGTTATCGCTGATGAGCTTGAGGTAGAGCATCTCCGCCTCTACCTCTCCTGTCGGCTTTGGATAGAGCACAGAAATGCAAATGGCCGTGAGAAAACAGCAGAGGTAGACCAGGGCCAGCAGGGCGCTGCCCAGCAACAGTCCTCTCTTTGCGGAACGCTCATCGCGCGCCGCCCAGATCTTCTGCCAGGGGTCCTGTTCCGCCACCCAGCCGGGCAAGAGGGCTACTAAAAAGACCAGGGCCCCCATCAGGCCGCCCAGGAGGAGCGGGTCCCACCAGTCTGTGCCCAGAGCGGACGCTGCGGCCAGTAGAGTGACACCCTTGCCGGCAGAAAGATCAAGGGCCAGTGCGGCCACGTAAATAGCCAGGCCTGCCAGAAGCAGGTACTGCAAGATATCCGTCCAGACAACGGCACGAAAGCCGCCCACGGTGACATAAAGAGCTACGGAGACGGCCATGAGGGCCACGGCATAGATGGGATCGATGCCGAAAAATGTGCCGAGCACCAGCTTGAATCCGATGAAATCCGTCACCGAGAAGAGTATCATCATAATGGTGACGGCCAGGGCAACCGGGGCTCTGATCATGGGATCGTATCTTATCTCCATGAGCTCTGGCTGGGTTAAGGCAGGAATGTTCTTGATCCGTCCCGAGATCGCGGCAATTATTATCAGCCCGGCAATGTTGGGAAAGACCCATATCCATATCGAGCCTATGCCTATGAGCAGGAATAGCCCCGTAGCCAGGAGCAGCGCGCTCGCCGTGATCCACGCGGATGCTGCGGAAAATCCGATTACGATCGGCCCAAGCTCCCTTCCCGCCAGCCAGAAGTCGGTTACAGACTTTTGTCGACTGGAAAAATATAGACCGATGCCCAGCAAGACTGCAATGTAGATGGCGAGGAATATCAGGAATAACGAATAGGCATCCAAAGTTTGTCCACCTCTGGCGGCTAGTATTTTGTGGTATTTAACATATAGGACGGCATGGTTTTTTGGTGTAAGCAACTACTTAAACGAAAAAAGCAGCAAAAACCAGGAAATGAGGTTTTTAGATGAGGAGCGATATCACCAAAGCAGGCAGAGAAAGAGCGCCTCATAGGGCTCTCTTAAAGGCCACCGGCCTATGCGATGAAGAGATCCGCCGTCCATTCATTGGAGTTGTCAACTCTTTTAATGATTTTATCCCGGGGCATATCCATCTCGATAAGCTGGGTGAGGCTGTAAAAGCAGGCATCCTCTCCGCGGGAGGCGTGCCCTTTGAATTTCAGACCATTGGCGTGTGCGACGGCATAGCCATGGGTCATAAAGGAATGAGATACTCGCTGCCCAGTCGCGAGCTGATCGAAGACTCCATCGAGATCATGGCGGAGGCCCATCAGCTGGACGGATTGGTTATGATCCCCTCCTGCGACAAGATCGTTCCCGGTCATATCATGGCGGCAGGAAGACTGGACCTGCCTACCATCGTGGTTACGGGCGGGCCCATGATGCCCGGCTTTGCCTGCGACAAAGAGCTGGATCTGATCAACGTCTTCGAGGGCTGGCAGGCGGGAGGCGAGACGCTGGACGTCCTGGAGGAGATGGCATGCCCCGGAGCCGGATCGTGTGCCGGACTTTTTACTGCCAATACCATGGCCTGTCTCACTGAAGCCCTAGGTTTGAGCCTGCCCGGCTGCGCTACCACCCATGCCGTGGACGCGCGAAAGATGCGCCAGGGGAAGCTTTCGGGCATGAAGATCATTGAGCTGGTTGAGCAGGGAATTACTGCCCGGCAGATAGTGACGCGCGAATCGCTGGACAATGCCATTCGCGTGGACATGGCCATTGGTGGATCTACCAATACCGTCTTGCACATAATGGCCATAGCTGCAGAGTTCGGCCTGGATCTGAATTTGGATCGCTTCGACCAATTAAGTCGCGAGACACCTCATCTGGTCAACCTGCGACCGGGCGGACCTCATCATATTCTCGACCTGGATAGAGCCGGCGGAATTCCCGCGATCATGAGCCGGCTCGCCTCAAGGCTCTCGCTCAACGTTCTAACCGTCACGGGCAAGAAACTGGGCGAGAACCTGGATGCTTTTAAGCCCGTCAATCCCCTGACCAATGCGGCCGTCATAGCCACACCAGAGGCACCAGTGCACGTTCAAGGCGGCATTGCCATAATGTTTGGCAATCTGGCGTCAGAGGGGGCTGTGGTCAAGCAGACGGCGGTATCCGCATCCATGCTCAAACATACCGGCCCGGCTGTAGTCTACGACTCCGAGGAGGAGTCCATGGCAGGCATCATTGAAGGCGGCGTAAAGGCCGGCGATGTAGTGATAATAAGATACGAAGGACCAAAAGGCGGGCCGGGCATGAGGGAGACCTTGGCACCCACATCCGCCATCGCGGGGGCGGGCCTCTCCGAGTCTGTGGCTCTAATCACCGACGGGCGCTTTAGCGGCGGAACCCGAGGCCCATGCATCGGGCACGTCTCTCCCGAGGCAGCGGTGGGTGGGCCAATTGCCCTTGTAAAGAACGGCGACATGATCTCAATAGACATCCCGGCCCGAAGGATCGATCTGCTCGTTGATCCCGCGGAAATGGAAATGCGAAAGAAGGCATGGGTCCCTCCTGAGCCCAAGATAAAGAGCGGCATTTTGGCCCGCTATAGAAACTCGGTTACCTCCGCCAGCAAAGGCAGTGTCTTGCGATGACGGGGATAAGGTGCTTTGTGGCCGTAGAGCTTCCTAGCAGCATGCGCGAGGAGATTGGGCGCCTGCAAAACAGCATCGCGACGAATGGCCTGCGGCTCGTCAAGCCGGAATTGGTGCATGTCACCATAAAGTTCCTGGGAGATGTGCCGCAAGAAAATGTGGGCCAGGTGGCTGAGGCGCTGGGCAGGGTTAAGGCTGCGCCTTTCCCGGTCCGTGTTAAGGGCATGGGCGCCTTTCCAGGTCGGGCTGTTCGCGTGGTGTGGATGGGTCTGGAAGGAAATTTCCAGGAGCTTTACGAGAAGGTAGAGCAAGCTTTGAACCCTCTTGGCTTTGCGCCCGAGGCACGAGGCTTCTCCCCCCATGTCACCCTGGGCCGGGTGGCCCGTCCCAGTGCGGAGATGAATCGCCAGCTTGGCGCAAGAATCGCAAACTTCTCTTCCTCGGACCTGGGCAGCTTCACCGTGGACCGATTTTATCTTAAAAAAAGCACTCTCACTAGCGGAGGGCCTATCTACGAAGACCTGGCAGGATTCCCTCTCTGAAATCCGAGAAGTGGTTCTCGGACAGGTTAAGCCCGGTCTATCCGACAGGAAGCGAATGATGGTGACCTCTGCCTCCATTATGGCCCGCATAGAGGGTCTGGCAAGAGAGCGAGGCCTCTATCTAAAGGCCATGCTGGTCGGTTCTGCGGCCAGAAGCACCTGGCTGGCAGGAGATCATGATCTGGACATCTTTTTAGGGGTGCCTCCTGGGGGCGATCTGGGAGCTGCCCTGGAGATCGCCAGGCTCGTCGCCCCGGATCATGAGGAGAAATATGCGGAGCACGCCTACGTCCACGCCCGGATGGACGGTTTTGAGGTAGACCTGGTTCCCTGCTATCTGGTGGAGGATGCCGCCCGTCTGTTGTCGGCAGTGGATCGTACCCCTTTTCATACAAAATACGTGAGCAGCAGGATCGTTGGTAGGGAGGACGAGGTCCTTCTCCTAAAGCAGTTCATGAAGGGCGTAAATGTCTACGGCTCGGAGCTGAAGACGGGCGGCTTTTCCGGCTACCTGGCAGAGCTGCTCGTGCTATGCTACGGTTCCTTTGCCGCCGTGCTCCAGGCAGCATCTGCCTGGCGCCCCGGCCAGCGCCTGGACCTGGAAGGGCACGGCATAGGCAGGCACGACGAGCCCTTGATTGTGGTCGATCCGGTTGATCCAGGAAGAAATGTGGCCGGCGCGTTAACTTTGGACAAGATGCTCCAGTTTGCCTCTGTCGCGCGCTCTTTTCTAGCTGAGCCGAAGCTCGATTTCTTCTTCCCCCCATTGCAGGACCCCTTATCCGATGAGGAGCTAATTGCTCTGATAAATGCGCGGGGGACAATGCCCATCCTCCTTGAGTTTGCCGCGCCCGATGTGGTGGAAGATGTTCTCTATCCTCAGCTTCGCAAAGCGGAAGGCTCTGTTAAGGCGCTAATAGAAAGAAACGGCTTTTCCCTACTACGTAGCGACGTTTCGACCTATCGCGACAGAGCCGTGATGCTCTTTGAGATGCAGGTCTGGCAGCTCTCCAAAGCCTGCCAGCGCATAGGTCCCCCCGTCTGGCAGGCCGATCACCTCTCTCGCTTCCTGGCAGCCCACCCGGTGCCCCTCTCCGGACCCTACATCGCCAACGGCAAAGTCGTGGTGGAGGAGACGCGCCAGTATACTTCTGCTCGTGATCTTCTGGCTCTGGAGAGCGCAAACCTCTCTCTGGGAAAGCATCTGTCCGCGTCCATTCGCGAAGGGCACAATATATATGCGGGCTTGGAGCTGCTGGGCATAAAGGATGAGGGCTTTCGCATCTTCCTGGCTCATTATTTCCGGGCCAAATTTCGTATCGGCTAGGAAAAGCAGCTCCAGTAGCTGCTTTGAATATTTTTAATCTCCTCTATTCTCCTGGCAACGCCAGTGTCCGTGCCTCCTACTTGCGGCACTTCACCTCCAAAAGCTCTGATCTCGGCTACAACCGCTTCTGCCTGCGCCTGCAGGTTGTATCCGCCTTCCAGGGCAGCAGCCAGTCTTCCCCGGCAGCAAGTATTGGCTATCTCTTTCACCAGGCCGGCAATGGCACCAAAGCCGGCCGAGGTCAGACGCATGCCGCCCAGAGGATCGTCCTTATGCGGATCCTGGCCAGCCGAGACGAGAACTATGTCGGGTTCAAACTCCAAAGCTATGGGCTTTAGGATCTCCCGGTAAGCCATGAGGTAACCCGCGTCTCCCGTTCCCGATGGCAGGGGCACATTTACCGTGAAACCCTCTGCGCCGTCCTCTCCTACCTCATCTGCTCTTCCCGTGCCCGGATAGTGGGGATGCTGGTGGGTAGAGAAATATAGTACAGACGGATCGGAATAGAAAACGTCATTGGTGCCGTTGCCGTGATGCACATCCCAGTCTACTATGAGCACTTTTTTCGCTCCCCGCGCCTGGGCATGCTTCGCGGCGACTGCGATGTTGTTGAAGATACAAAATCCCATGCCGCGATTGGGCTTGGCGTGGTGCCCGGGCGGCCGGACCAGGGCAAAGGCATTGCCGTACTCCCCCAGGACAGCATCGACCGCGGTCAATGCGCCGCCGACTGCTATCAGGGCGGCATCATAGGATTCTTTGGAAAGGATTGTATCGACATCCAGATAGCCGCCACCGTGCTCGCAGATGGCTTTTACCTGATTGATGTACCTAAGTCCGTGTATGGCCGCAACCTGGGCTATGGTCGCGGGCTCTGGTGTGATGAAGTCTACATCGAGCTTTTCTGATTGAATTTTATCCAGTATTGCGGTGAGGCGCTCCTTTTTCTCCGGATGGCCGAACGCCCCGTGCAGTAGATAGATGGGATGATAAATCAAGCAGGTTCTTGACATGCTTAATGGATTGTGACGCCATTCGCAAAAACGGTTTTCCCCGGTTATTTCTATCGTAATAACCTGATAATTGCATTGTACCATATGCGGCAATGCATCTCATACCTCGCAGCCTGCTATGCACGTGCGCCACAGCCGTTTGCTATTGCAAATCACCTTTTCTCCGAAAAAAAATTGATTTGATTAACCTAATTAGCGCCATCTAAATCTTATTTAAAATTATTTGATAAAAGAAATTCAAACACGGAATCTTTAATCTAGAACTTCTGATTAATCTTTATAATAGATTTTTGTAAAAGATTTATTTTTTTAGTGAAATACCCATATCTTGCTGAAGGAGTACGCCGCAGTTTCACTTTTTGTCTTAGAACGATCATGCTAAGGGAGCATACAGGGGTATTTTTTCAGGCCTGAATATAAAGATGGACTTTCTCCCAGATGAAGTTGGTTCGATTGCTTTGTTCTTTCAGGCTTCTTGCCGTCTCAGCGAAGAATAGTCTTTAAATAGGTAGTGACAAATGCGTGATTGAGCCTTGTAAAGCTCTTTGGTCGATTGTAACTCTCGATAGAGGAAGATCAGCACCAAGCTGCTAGCAGAGGACCAAAAAAGATATAATAGGGAAATACTCTATCTCTACCCTATATCCCTTATGGGATTTGAGGAGGGTGACGTAGCTATATACATGTCTGAGAGACGCCAGGCAGCGGTGACATCGCAGGAAACCTCGTGTCACAGTATGTAGCAGGGCAATCGAAGACTTTATTCAGGCAATAGTTTTAAGAATAATCAGACTGTATGCTGCTGAAAGTGATCGTTAAGGGAAAATAGGAGGTTAAAAGATGAAGAAATTGGCTGCAATTACGCTTACATCGATGATGCTGTTACTAGCAACAGCGATGGTAGTCGGCGCGGTCGAGAAGGTGGAGGTACGCGGCGCAGTCGCTACCGCAGACACCACATGGAATTCTCAGAACTTCGCCGGATTCTACTATGATATTAAGGATGACATCGGGACCGAGACACTCAGCACCACTATAACTGGTGAAAAGAAGCTGAGCGGCGACTCGCCCTATGGTGTCAAGTATGAGACCAAGGCTCAGTCCAAGGAGTTCAAGTTCGAGGATTGGGGCGCATTCAATGTCATGGGCTTCCTGGCAGACAGGTACTTCGCAGGCTATGTCGAGAACGTTGACAACGCCGAGAAGAACCTCTTGTTCAAAGAGTCCACTGATGAGAATTCCCTGTCCAGCGAGCAGCTCCAGAAGATTCTTATTGATGACGATACCGAGAAGACAGTCACCTCCGGCACACCCATGAAGATGGAAGAAGGCTACGAGCTGGCTATCAAGTCCATTGATATCGACGGCAACAAGGTATATCTCGAGCTCTCCAAGGATGGCTCCGTTGTAGACAGCAAGGTCATATCCCCGTCCAAGGCTGACGCGAACATGGCCGACAAGACTTACTACTACAAGAATCCCGCTGTAGGCGATCAGAAGAAGCTGGTAACAATCGCAGCTCACTTCAAGAACGCATTCCGCGGCGCTGATCAGAATCTGGCCACAGTCGACGGCATCTGGCAGATCTCCGGTGAGGCAACTGATGTCAAGGCCGACACCGAGTACGATAAGATGACCATCACCTCCGTGGATGCAAACGCTGGAACCATCACCATGGAGAACAAGGACAACGCCATAACTCTCAGCAAGAACAAGGATACCGCCTTGATGAGCGGCATAAGCATCAAGACCGCTGACAACAACACCCTCAGGTACTACATATACAAGGAAATAACTGAGCCCGGAACCTATGAGATTCGTGGCGCAGTCGCTACCGCAGACTCAACATGGAATCCACAGAACTTCGCCGGATTCTACTATGATATTAAGGATGACATCGGAACTGAGACACTCAGCACAACCTTAACCGATAAGAAGCTGAGCGGCGACTCGCCCTATGGTGTCAAGTATGAGACCAAGGCTCAGGCCAAGGAGTTCAAGTTCGAGGATTGGGGCGCATTCAATGTCATGGGTTTCCTGGCAGACAGGTACTTCGCAGGCTATGTCGAGAACGCTGACAACGCCGAGAAGAACCTCCTGTTCAAAGAGTCCACTGATGAGAATTCCCTGTCCAGCGAGCAGCTCCAGAAGATCCTTATTGATGACGATACCGAGAAGACTGTCACCTCTGGCACACCCATGAAGATGGAAGAAGGCTACGAGCTGGCTATCAAATCCATTGATATCGACGGCAACAAGGTATATCTCGAGCTCTCCAAGGATGGCTCTGTAGTAGACAGCAAGGTCATATCCCCGTCCAAGGCCAACGCGAACATGGCCGACAAGACTTACTACTACAAGAATCCCGCTGTAGGCGATCAGAAGAAGCTGGTAACAATCGCTGCTCACTTCAAGAACGCCTTCCGTGGCGCTGACCAGAATCTGGCCACAGTCGACGGCATCTGGCAGATATCCGGTGAGGCAACTGAGGTCAAGGCCGACACCCAGTACGATAAGATGACCATCACCTCCGTGGATGCAAACGCCGGAACCATCACCATGGAGAACAAGGACAACGCCATAACTCTCAGCAAGAACAAGGATACCGCCTTAATGAGCGGCATAAGCATCAAGACCGCTGACAACAACACCCTCAGGTACTACATATACAAGGCAGTAACCATCGAGGGCGCTGCTGCCCCCGCCGTTGCTGCAGCCCCCGTTGTTGAGGCAGCCCCCGTTGCTGAGGCAGCCCCCGTTGCTGAGGCAGCCCCCGTTGCTGAGGCAGCCCCTGTAGAAGTGCATGCCGCTGAGCCTGCCCCTGCTGCCGCGAACGCAACCGCTGAGCCCGCCAAGGAGCAGCCCGGATTCGAGAGCATTCTCGCCATAACCGGCCTCCTGGCAGTTGCCTTCCTGGTACTTGGCAGAAGAGAGTAAGATCAAATAGCTGGAGGGCCTAGGCTCTCCAGAACTATATCTTTTTCAGTCAGTCTCGTTGTTCTCTTCTATTGAGTTCTTCTTTAACGCTTCAGGCATTTCTCTCACCAAAAAGGATAAATAGGATCTTCTGCGACAGCTGACTCGCTTGATTATCTCTAAGTGGAATGGAGGACTTTGAGGCCGCATTCAGCAGCATTGTCCTGTTTTGGATTGTTGCTTCATAGATATTTTCACGGATGATCAGGATGAGCAAAGGATAGGAGGTCTAAACAATAATGAAGCTAGTATCGATTATGCTTGTAGCGCTGATGATGCTCCTCACAGCGACTATGGCTGCAAATGCTGAAGAGCATGCCACTGAGGCTGTAACCGCTGTGGCCGCTGTTGCTGAAGAGCATGCCGCTGAGGCTGTAACCGCTGCGGCCGCTGTTGCTGAAGAGAAAGTCAACGAGAGCGCTGTCGTGGCAAAAGAGAAGCTCGAGCAAGCTGCTACCAAGGCAGAAGAGAAGGTTAAAGAAACTGCTACCGAGGCTACTAAGGCAGCCGAGAAGGCTACACCCGGATTCGAGGGCGTATTTGCCATCGCCGGTCTCTTAGCAGTCGCAAGCCTGGTTCTGAGCAGAAAAGAGTAAAAGGGCATTTTGCCCCCAAAGACATTTTTTCAATCCAATATTGATATTTAGTTTTGTACTCCATTGTTATACATATTATGAGTGCCTTGAATACTCTGGTGTTTATTTATGGCTTCAGAGACGATTAGAGAGGCCCAGTTCTGGGAAAATCTGGATGGCGACGTAGAGTGCAGTCTTTGTCACCAGCAATGCCTTATCCGTCCCGGCAAGAGGGGTATCTGCGGCGTGCGGGAAAACCGGAATGGAAAGCTGATTACCCTGGTATATGGAAGCCTGGTGGCCGCCAATGCCGATCCCATTGAGAAGAAGCCCTTCTTTCATTTTCTGCCGGGAAGCCTCGCCTATTCTATAGCTACGGTAGGCTGCAACTTTCGCTGCCTGCACTGCCAGAATGCGGACATCTCTCAACTGCCTCGGGAAACCGGCCAGATTCCGGGAGAATTCGTAAGCCCAGAGAGTGTAGTTGCGAATGCTAATGCTCTCGGCTGCCAGTCCATAGCCTACACCTATTCCGAGCCCACCATCTTCTTCGAGTACGCCTTTGATGTGGCAGCACTGGCCCACGAGGTGGGCCTGAAGAATGTCTTTGTCAGCAACGGCTACATGGGCGAAGAGGCCGCGCAAAAGATCGCGCCCATTTTGGACGGCATAAACATCGACCTGAAGGGTGATGATCAATTCTACCGCAAGGTCTGCGGAGCAAAATTCGAGCCTGTGGAGCACAACATCGATCTGTTCCAAAAGAGGGGCGTCTGGGTAGAGGTCACAACTCTCCTCATTCCCGGGTATAACGATTCCGAGGCGGTGCTAAAGGATCTGGCCGAGTTTCTGGCTGGGGTGAGTCCGGATATGCCCTGGCATATCTCTGCCTTCTATCCCATGCATAAGATGAAAGATGTTCCCCGGACAGGGATAGAGTCGCTTCGCAGGGGCCTGCAGGCCGGCCGCAAGGCGGGACTTCAGTACGTCTACGTCGGGAACATTCCAGGCGAGAGCGAGAATACCATCTGCCCCGTCTGCAAAGAGGAACAGATTGAACGGATGGGATACAGCATCATGAGAAATTGCGTGATCGATGGGCATTGCAGCAATTGCAGCGCAAAGCTTGCAGGTGTCTGGAAGTAATTGTTCAGGGGCTCCAATATGGTAATTTCACGTCTCTGCGACCTCTGCGTCTCTGCGGTTAATTATTCGTAGCTGAAAAATCAAACCCAGGGGATTACCGAAAAAAACCGCAGAGTCGCAGAGCACGCAGAGGACGAACGAACGGAGACGACTATTAGCCCGGATTTTGGATCATTCTATAAAAACTCTTAAGTATCCGGCAGTACTGCTTATCGTCTTATATGCCATTTTGTTCTGTAGAAGATGCGATTTTAGATATCCAGTCGGGCCGCTTCATCATAGTATTGGACGATGAGAACCGAGAGAACGAGGGCGACCTGATGATGGCCGCGGAAAAGGTGACGCCTGATGCCATCAACTTCATGGCTCGCTTTGCTCGCGGCCTGATCTGCATGCCCATGACAGCGGAAAGGTTGCGGGAGCTTGACCTTCCCCTCATGACTGCCCAGAATACGGAATCCATGGGCACGGCATTTACGGTATCCGTGGATGCCAGGGCCAACACCACCACAGGTATCTCCGCTTTTGATCGAGCCACGACAGTGCAAACGCTAATCGACCCCAAAACGAGGCGAAGCGATATTGTCACTCCCGGCCATCTCTTTCCCTTGCAGGCCAAAGAGGGAGGCGTCTTGCGGCGCACCGGCCATACCGAGGCCTGCGTGGACCTGGCCCGGCTTGCGGGCCTAAATCCAGCGGGAGTCATCTGTGAGATCATGAATGATGACGGCAGCATGGCCAGACTGCCTGAGCTGGAGGTCTTTGCAGAGCAAAACAACCTTAAAATGGTGACCATCGAGAGCCTCATCAGCTACCGCATGCAGCGCGAGAAGCTAATTCGCAAGGTCTCGGATGTGAGCATGCCCACCGAGTACGGATACTTTAGGGCGATAGGCTATGAGTCCATTTTGGACAGACAGTGTCACGTCGCCTTCGTGTCCGGTGATCCCGCAGCCCCGGATGCCCTGGTCCGGGTGCATTCGGAGTGCCTCACCGGAGATGTCTTCTCCTCCCAGCGTTGCGATTGCGGCGAGCAGCTTCGCAAGGCTTTGCATCTCATCAGTGAGAATGGAAATGGAGTATTTCTTTACATGCGCCAGGAGGGCAGGGGCATTGGCCTTGCCAATAAGCTTCGCGCCTATGCCCTGCAGGATGCCGGCTCGGATACGGTTGAGGCCAATAACGAACTGGGCTACCCGGCCGATCTTCGAGATTACGGCATTGGAGCCCAGATTTTAGTCGATCTGGGCATAAAAGAGATTCGTCTCTTGACCAACAATCCTCGCAAGGTGATTGGCCTGGAAGGCTACGGCCTGAAGATCGTAGAGCGCGTTGCTCTTGAGACTGAGCCCAATAATGTCAATAGAAGATATCTGGAGACGAAGAGGGACAAAATGCACCATATTCTTCTCCAAAATGATGCACCGTGATCAGCCAATTCATATGCGTTTTCTGATTATGGCGACCTCTCGCTCGAATTTTTTTATCCCGATAAATATGCCTCCTGAATTTTCACCACCTCAGCTGAGTTTTTTGCTGCGGCGTACTCCTGCAACGGCTCCTGGTTGAGTTTTAAAAAGACATGCCCCCAGTTGAACTTGGAGAGTATCAATTCAGCCTGCTCTCTCTCTCCTAAGATGATGAGCCCCGCAGCCAGTGCCTCCACAGTGGAGAGCTTGAAGGGTTTTCCATAGTTTACGGGATTGGCGGCCACCAGGAATGGCAGTGCCCTCTCCATTAGCTTAAAGCGCAAGAAGACCTCCTCTGCCTGGGCCCAGCTGCAGTCCAGGGCGGCAAGTCCTCTTGCCCCTTTGTCCTCTGGGGAGAGCGCCTTTTCTGAAAAGGGACTTAACACCAGGAAAGGCCGGAGCTGGTTTATATGACGGGTTAAGCGAACCAGATCGAAGCGAGCCAGCTTTTTGCCTGAGCATTTCCTGGGGTCGCATTGATCTGCATGATAGATCAGGAGTTGCATATTGCTATTGGTCTACCGATAATCCTATTAACATTGTGTTCAACTGCTCATGCAGCCAAAGAGCAGGAGCATTCTGATGAGCGAGGTCTCCAAGGAGTACAACTTTAGTCAAGTGGAAGAGAAATGGGTGCAGAGTTGGGACAGTTCAATTTATCACTTCGATTGGGAATCGAAAAAACCGCAATACATCATTGACACACCTCCACCCTACCCTACGGGAGACTTCCATATCGGAAACGCTCTTAACTGGTGTTACATCGACTACGTGGCTCGCTACAAGCGCATGCGAGGCTATAATGTCATGTTCCCGCAGGGCTGGGACTGCCACGGGCTTCCTACCGAGGTAAAGGTAGAACAGCTAAACCATATCACAAAGAACCAGGTTCCTCGAGAAGAGTTTCGGCGGCTGTGTGAGAAGCTGACTTTTGAGGCCATCGAGCGGTTTCATCTGTCCATGGGACGCCTCGGCCTATCCATAGACTGGTCCAATGAGTACGTAACCATGAAGCCGGAGTACTATGTCAAGACGCAAACCTCCTTCGTGCGCATGTACCAGAGCGGCCAGATCTACCGGGCGAACCATCCCGTCAACTGGTGTCCCCGCTGCGGCACGGCCATAGCCTTTGCTGAAGTGGAATACGATTCTCGCACCACGACTCTAAATTACATGCGTTTTTCTGCACAGGACGGCGAGATGCAGATCGCCACCTCCCGGCCAGAGCTTCTGCCTGCCTGCGTGGCCGTAGCTGTGAATCCCGATGATGAGCGCTACCGCCAATATATCGGCAAGAATGTCTTGGTTCCCATATTCAATTACGAAGTTCCCGTGCTGGCTGATCCTGTGGTGGATACGAGCTTTGGAACGGGGATTGTCATGATCTGCACTTTCGGTGATAGGCAGGATGTGAGATGGTGGATGGAGCATCACCTTCCTTTGCGCCAGGCCATAGATCGCGAGGGAGTGCTGACGGCCATTGCCGGGCCCTACGCGGGCCTATCCGTGACCGAGGCCAAGAATAAGATCACCCAGGATATGATAAATGAAGGGATAATCTTCAAGCAGGAGCCACTGGAGCAGAATGTGGGCCTCTGCTGGCGGTGCAAGGCGCCCATTGAGATTTTATCTGAGCGGCAGTGGTTTGTCAAAATCAATTCAGAAGAGATCAAGAAGACGGCCGATGAGATCGATTGGGTACCTCCCCACATGCAGGTCCGGCTCAAGAACTGGGCCGACTCTGTGGAATGGGACTGGTGCATCTCCCGGCAGAGGATCTTTGCCACGCCCATACCCGTCTGGTATTGCCGCCAATGCCAGGAGATAAAAGTCGCTCGGGAAGAGTGGCTTCCATTGGACCCCAACCAGACTCATCCGCCCGAGAAATGCAAGTGTGGAAGCGACGATTTCATCCCGGAGCAGGATGTCCTGGACACCTGGATGGACAGCTCCATCTCCGCCTTAGCCGTGGCGGGCTGGCCGGATCGAAAGGGAAAGGATCTGCGCATGCCCACGCAGCTAAGACCGCAGGGGCATGACATCATCCGCACCTGGGCTTTTTACACCATTTTGCGCACGAAATCCCTGGAGGGCGTCAAGCCCTGGGATACCATTCTCGTCAACGGCATGGCTCTGGGCGAGGACGGGCACAAGATGTCCAAGTCCCTGAACAACTTCATACGCCCCGAGGAGGTCTTCCTGACCAATGGCGCCGATGCGCTCCGCCAGTGGGGGGCCATGGGCGGGTCCCCTGGAAATGACATCATGTTCCAGTGGAAGGAGATCACAGCAGCCAGTCGCTTCCAGCAGAAGCTCTGGTCGATCTATCGCTTCTCTTTGCCCTTGATTGCCAGAGTTGATGCCGTTCCCGGTCAAGTGGACCGCTGGCTCCTGGGGGAGCTGGATTCGCTCATCATGAAGGCTACCATTGCCATGGACGCTTTCCAGTTTGATGAGACCATGAAGGCCATTCGCGGCTTTGCCTGGGAGGTCCTGGCCGACAATTACATAGAACTGGTCAAGGCCCGTCTCTACGGGCCGGACGGGCCGGAAAAAAGGGCCGCCCAAAATACCCTTTACACGGCTCTAGAGACGCTCTCCAAGCTCATGGCGCCTTTCACACCCTTTATCTCCGAGGAGATTCACCACACCCTCACGGGAAAGAGCGTGCATGCGCAGAGCTGGCCAGAGCCCTTCGGCATAGAGATCGATACGGCAGGACTGGCTATAAAAGAAATTGCCGCAGCGCTGCGCCGCTACAAGGCAGAGAAAGGCATGGCCCTCAATTCGCCTCTGCCTGGTATAGTAGTATATTCCGATCTGGCCCTGGAGACCTTTGATCTCGTCGGCGTGGCTAACTCGCAAGTCGATAGCCGTACGGGAAGCCCCATGATCGAGATGAAGCCTGTGGCCGTCAAGCCGCAGATGAAGATAATAGGGCCCAGGTTCAAGGACAGAAGCGGCAAGATCATAAATGCCCTGGGCGGCATGGACCCGGCCCTGGTTGCCGGCCAGAAAGCCGCCGGAACAATCGCGGTCCCTGTGGAGGGCGAGATCATCGAGGTCCCACCAGAGGCCGCAGAGATTGTCGTGGAGAGTCTTTCTGCAGGCGAGGCCGTAGATATCCTGCGCCTGGATAATGCCACAGTGCTGGTTCGAAGATGATCGAGGTCGAGGTCAAGGCCCGTGCCCCAGAGGACATTGTCGAGAAGATCGCCGCCCTGGGGGCCAAATTGCTGGTGGTGGAAAACCACCAGGACCTTTATTTCAATTCGCCTTTGCGTGACTTTATAGTCAGCGATGAGGCCCTGCGTATCCGCATCAAGGAAGAGGGAGCGCGTCTGACTTACAAGGGGCCCAAGCTTGACCAAACCACCAAATCGCGCCTGGAAAGGACGGTGAAAATCGACGATCCTCTGCAGATGGAGCAGATCCTCCTGGCTTTGGGATTTATGCTCTCTGCCCAGGTGAGAAAGCGCAGGACAAAATATTCATATGACGGGGTCATTCTGGCTTTAGACGACGTGGAGGGGCTGGGCCGCTTTGTTGAGGTAGAGGCAGAGGGGGAGGGCGACTATGAGGGGCAGAGGCAGAAGGTTCTATCCATATTAAGCCGACTGGGTCTTAACGAGTCGATTAGAAGCTCCTACCTGCAGCTCCTGGAAGAGAAAAAGAAGAATGATGAGAATGGAGAGAAAAGCCAGGAGCTTTGAGCGGCGCGAGATATATGTCCGAGAGTTCAAGGATTCCGGTTCTGATCATGCTGCTCTTCGTGGTGGCCGTTCAGATTTTGGCTCTGGCTGTCACACCAGCCATCTCTGCCAGCGACTACAGGGTCTTTGAGGATCCCACATCAGCCTCGAATCCCGTCGTCTATATGCTTCTCATCCTGGTCTTCACGGCTCTTCTTCTCCTGGCCATAAGAAAGAAGAAGAGCTGGGTTGTCTCCGGATTTATACAATTATCAATTGCCGCAAGCATCTATTATCTGATGGTGGCCTTCCTGTCTCCCTGGCTGGCGCTGCTGCCCACAGCTGCCGTGCTTCTTCTGCTTCGCTACTATCCGGAGTGGTATGTCATCGACGCCTTCGGCATTGCCGTCTGCGCCGGCATCAGCTCGCTATTCGGAGTGAGCATGACAATTCTTCCCACTCTCTTGCTGTTAATCATCCTGGCAGTCTACGATGCTCTCTCCGTCTACAAAACCCGCCATATGGTCTCTTTGGCGGAGGGCGTGATAAAGATAAAAGCTCCTCTGCTCTTTGTGGTGCCGAGGAGCCGCAGCTACAGCTTCCGGAAGGATCCGGCTCCAGTTTCAACTCCAAGCGGCAGCGATCAGGCGGAGAATGCTGGCGGCAGCCAGACGAGCGGCAAGAGGGGAGCCTTCTTCCTGGGCCTGGGGGACGCCATCATACCCACCATTCTGGTTATATCGGCTTACACCTCGCTTCCTGCCGGCGGCTTTTTCGGCGTAAATTTTCCGGCAATAGGAGCCATGCTTGGCACCTACCTTGGCTTTCTGCTCCTGATGACCACCTCGCGGGATCGGCCCCAGGCGGGACTGCCCTTCCTCAATTCCGGAGTTATTTTTGGATTCCTGGTGGGCTGCGCGGTCGCTGGTATCGCACCATTTTGAGTCATTCTAGAATGCATCAAAAACCAGGGTTAGGCCGGTCCAGCAGGACTACCTTCTTCTGCTGGTACGGCCACGAGAATCTCTATATCCATCCGGTCCGCTCTTTTTAAAGGCCATATTCATCGCTACTTTTTCATTTGGGGCTTCAAATAGCACAACGGTATCGTACCTTCCGAGCGTCCAGTGCCCAGGTATCGAACCTGTCCTTTCGTGTCGGCCTCTACATCCTTCATGTTCTATCGCCACCTCATGAGCAAGTTATGAGGCCAGATCTTTGGCTTAAAACTGCGTCGTCCTAATGTTCATTTCTCAATTAGCGATTCCAATATGAGACGATACATCCGGCCCGAAGCACCTCGGTGTACCGGGTCACTCCGCCGCACCCTACATGCGAAGCCAAAGCATAGACATCTTCAGCCACGACATATGGCTCCGCCCGTAGGCTGCCATCCTCCATTATCTCTCACCCCTCGGGCACCGGTCAAATCAAAGGTCCCGGTTTTTGTCTCATCAGAAATCTACATCTTCACAATTCCATCCCTTACCGTGACAAAAACGTTGCCGCTGCACACTGTCAGGCTGCTGGGTTGATCGAGATCGGTTGCGATTTGGGTGACCTGTCCGAAGGAATCTATCCTGGAGATTTTATCCGAGTGTGATACGTAAAGGTACTCGCCGTCCGTTGCCATACCTAATATGGTCTCGTTAATATCCACCAAGTTTGCTTTATCTCCCCCTGGAGTAATCCTGAGGACAATAGTCCCACTGTTACCGACTACGTATACGTTTCCATCAGTTTTTACTGCCAGATGCTTGGGATAAGTGAAACCGGAATCCGTGGCGGTCTTGGATCCATCGGGTGCTATGCGGTGTATCTTTCCATCGTAGCCCCCAGCCACGTAGAGATTGCCATCACTGTCGAAACCCATACCCTGTGGGCTCCAGATCCCACTTGCAACGACTGTCTTTTTCCCAGAAGCCGAGACCTGGTAGATATTTCCGTCAAAGGAGCCCATATATAAGTTCCCGGCTTGGTCAAATATTTGGTAGCGGGGTCGATCAATTCCACTTGTGTAGGAGCTAGCGCTTCCATCAGGATTGATCATTTTCACTTGGTTATCTCCCCAGTCAGCAACGTACAAGTTGCAGTCATTATCGGTGTTAAGAGTTCCCCGTAAATCCGATATTCTCGATTGCTGTGCCTGCGTTGTAAGTGATAACTCCAGGACCGGGCGGTTCGCGTGATCTGGATGTTCCTTTGTATAGAACCCGGACTTAGCCTCAGGATCGCTCGATGTAGGGTGCTCATTGGTTGTCTTGACCACCAGGCCATAGTTGCGAGTGCCGTCTTGCCATTGCTGCACCAGCGACGTGATGTCCACTTCTATCCATGTTGGCACCGTAGTTGCTGAAGTGAAAGTCGCTACAGGAACGGGGTCGAAAGACGGTTGTTGCATCCAGCATAATTCGCCAGGTGCCGCTTTTTCTTCCACTTCACCCGAATGATAAGTGTCGGTGCCCTCGTCCCACGAGCTTTTTACTCTGTACACACCGAGGGTGTGAACAGGGCCCGCATTTTGGTACTGGTAAAGCTTGAGAACAGCGCGGCTGATGTCAAGACCGGCCGGCAGGTCAAATCTCAGGTATGCGCGCCTTTCTCCACCCACAGGGTGCCAACCGGCGCCCATAGTTTTGTACATGCCCCAGTTAGCCCAGTTCCAGTTGAGGTACGAGTAAGCATATACGTCCCCGTCAGCCACAGGATACAGGCGCTGCTGCTCACCGTCTGTGGATGTAGAGGCTTGTCCCAGACACACCTCAACCACAAATTCGCCGGCATTGTTGCCAGGATCGATGTCGTTAACGCCGAGCCAAACCTCGCCTCCTGTGGGGGTGGTGAACGTGGTATTGTTGCCAATGAAAATCGGAGTTCCTGCTGCACCGATTCTTGCGATCAGTGCTCCGTGCCCCCAATCCGAACGGAATGAGTAATCCTTTAGCCAATAGCCAACCGCAAATGTTCCGTCGGGTCCACAAAATAAGTCCCTGCTGGTGCTCGGTTGAACCGTTCCCGAGGCGTTAATGGAAATCATCTGTCCCGAAGTCACGTTGACGTGGGTATTGAACCACGACTCTCTGGCCCATTCCCCTTTAGGTGGAACCTCAAACTGAGTGCAGCCAGTCTGCTGAGGTGTTTGCATCGGGACTGGATTAAGGGTTGATGTAGGGGCAGAGGTTGATGTAGGCGTAAGTGTGAGCGTGGGTGATGGCCCTATTCCCGAGGTCTTGTTCTCGTAGCAGGCCTTCATCGCAGCGTATTCTTTGTATGCTTCCTTCGCTTCTGGCGTATCCCCCCCACCTTCAGCAGTCAGGTAGGTTAACTTGTTGTAAGCGGCAATGTACTGTTGATAAGCCTGTTGAGCATCCCGAGGACATTCATACTCTCCACCAGTCCCAGTTTGCACCTGGGTAGCTGGCTCGCCGGGAGCTTCTCCAACTCCAAAACTTCTCATTCCATCGGGCTGATAGACCCAATCAAACTCATATTCAGCAACTGAAATCCATTCATAATCCTCCGTGTTGAATATGTCTTCAATGCGAATCTTTCCATACTTCCCGTGTGACCTTATGACATAAGAGTGTGCTTCAATTGGTTTTGCCGTTTCCTTGTATCCAGATTCCGGTGCCTCTTTTATATCAGCAAGAGGTATATCCCCCATATCAATTATTCCAGGTGAATCAAAAACGTAAATTCTATCTACTGCAATGAAGAAGTCCCCTCCTTCTGAAGTAACCTCCCCTAATGAAAAATTAAAAGCCTCATGTGCCTGATCCCAATCTTTGATCTTCGCAATGCCGCCTGGAAGTCCAGAATCAGCACCAACAGGCATCGCTACAAGCATCAGGATAAAAACAATCTCAACGACCACGATTTTCACGACTTTCATCAATCCCTCATTTTTTCCCATTCTTCTCCCCTCTTTTTCCTCTTCCCTTCAAAAAACTAATATGGCTCAAATTTGAAGATATAAATATTCCGTTTTTTCCCTCGATTTTCCTACTATCGCTTTCATCATTTCCCTTGAATACGAAGAATCTACTCTTTCTATCCATATTATAGTCATCGCACATATCGATTGGTGATCGATTAACCCTCCATCCACCATTATTTTTTTCCGATTGACGTTCCGTACTTGCTCAAGCTGGAATTAAAGGCGGGGCTAGAAAGCAGTCACTAGCTGTAATCTTACACAGCATCCCTTTACGGCAAGCCGTTCTAAAGCTGCCTCGCTCGCCTCTCACCGTTGGCTTATGTCGCTTCATAGCTCCGATCATGGACTAGCGCGATATCTCACGGCTGACAGCAGCGTCAATTTGCATTGATACCGACAGCTTTTTTGCCCTGCCCGGCTTCCTGAATTAATGAGGAATAGGTAATGGCTGATGAGGACATGGCCGTTTTAGAGCACTACGTCCCCCATTGTCCCAAATGCGGCAATGAGTGTGAGCAAAAGGAGCTCCGCCGGGCACTGGATGCAGATAGCTGGAAGAAGATCGTAATTGAGACCATCTTCTACTGCAAGAAATGCGATAACTACTGGAGCGATGGCCTGATTGAAAGAGGCTACAAATGATCCTTCCATAGATCCGCTCCCGAATCTATCTCAATTATTATGATCTATCTTTATTACAGCGAAAAATTCCAGGCTTATAATTTCGGCCCGGAGCATCCTTTCAATCCGGCTCGCTTGATGCTGGCTTACAAGCTCATGGAGGAAGAAGGCTTAATTGATAGGCAGACCTGCAAGGTCGAGCCGCATCCTGCAAGCGTTGCGGATCTGCGGCGCGTGCATACTCTGGAGTATATCGCATCCGTACAGGCGGAAGTGCCGGATTTGGCCTTTGGCCTGGGCAGCGATGACACGCCCGTATTTCCCGGCATCTACGAGGCCTCGCGTCTCCTGGCAGGCAGCAGCATCGATGCAGCGCGGCGCATAATTGCCGAGGACTGCAGCGCTTTTAACATCGGCGGGGGCCTGCATCACGCCATGCCCTCCCAGGCCTCGGGCTTTTGCGTCTTTGACGATCCGGCATTGGCCATCAGCGTCCTGAAAGAGAGGTTTGAAAGAGTTCTTTACATCGACATCGACGGCCATCACGGAGACGGGGTGCAGCAGATCTTTTATGAAGATCTTGATGTGCTCACAGTCTCTCTGCATGAGTCGGGATTATACCTCTTTCCAGGGACCGGTTTTATCGATGAGCTTGGCGCGGGCCCTGGATTGGGCTACAGCGTGAACATACCCATGCCCATGTACGCCGGGGATGAGGAATACCTGCGCGCCTTTGAGGAGATCGTGCCCAGACTCTTTGAGTGGTTTGAGCCACAGGCCGTGGTGGCCCAATTGGGCGTGGACACCCACTACTCCGATCCCCTTACTACCCTGAACATGACTCTTAACGGGTACACCCATCTGGTGCAGCGCATTATCGAGCTGACCGGGCAGCACGCTGCAGGAAGGCTGCTGGCCTTGGGCGGGGGCGGGTACAACATGGAGGTGGTTCCCGTGGCCTGGGCCAGCGTCCTTCATCTCATGAGGGGTGAGAGGCTACCTGAGTATCTGCCGCCCTACTGGGTGGAGTTTTTCATGAACCTGGTAGGAAGAGAGCCGCTGGTGCTGCCGGACATCGAGATCAAGGTGGGCAGTGAGACAAGGAAGAGGATCACGGCGGAGCTTGAGCTCACTTTGCAGGGGCTGAAGGAAAAGGTAAACGAGATTCATAAGGTCTTTTAGGCTTCAAAGCTGTTTTTAGATCCGAGGCCCTGAAGTGACAGCCCGCCGGCGCTCGACGAGACTTGATTTTGCTGCTATTATCTACTCGTGAGAAACGCTTCCTGGTTTTCTTGGCTTGAAGAGGGACGCCCGGCGGCTAACCGGAGATGCAAGAGCCCTGCAGAAGGCTGCCTTTGCGCCTTCGGCTCGCAGGGAAGAATGGGGGCTGTAAGGAGAAGCGGATGCGTCCCCGTGCGGAGGCCGAGGCCCTCAAGCTTCAGGCCCCACCCCGAGATGCAGATCCTCAGCGTCTTGATTATATTATTACACCTCAGAGACGAATCTTATTGGACCAGCTTACACAATTACTAATCAATATTAAGTAAAATAGTTTCGATCGGATCTGTCCAATATTATAGTCAGATCTACACGTAATCGTCTATATGATTACTGAAGAGGGTACTATGATCTATGAGATGGATTACGAAATATCTGCTCGCAATCATGGCCGCTTGCATCCTAATGGCCTTCATGAACACGGCCTCAGCCATAGGCGAAGATATTTCGGATTTGAAGAACCTTATCTCGGGCAACGAAGATACGCGCATGAATTCTCAGGACCTGGCTTTCTTCCTTGCTACTCATAATTACAACGCTTTGCCAAGGGATGGCTATGTGGAGCTGAATCTGAACGGCATAATCTACAGACTCATCCCCAACAGCGAAAAACCAGGATTATGTGACATAGAATATTGAACTGGTTATTGGGAGGGATATATTGATGACATCAAAAAGAAGAACTAACGACTTAATTGTATCGCAAATTCTGGAACTATGCGTGCCTGGTGCGAGCAAAACAAGGGTTGTGTATCAGGCCAATCTGAACTTCTTGACGGTGAATCCGTATTTAGACAATTTAATAAAAAATGAATGTATTGAAGCAGTCCATGAGGGCTCCCGGGTTGTTTATAAGACTACGCCAAAAGGGATGGATCTGAAAGAGAGATTTGAGCAGTTTCATAGCGCGATAGGTGAGCTGTATACATGTGTTTGAAGCCTAAGACCACATGGGGCGAGAATGCTGGTATAATAGCAGCAACCAGCGGTTCTTAAGCTCCGATCCAAACCCACCATCTTTTCTCCAGCAGCTTCTTGTGAGCCCTGCATCTCCCCCACATCGCCGGGCCGGGCACCGAAGACCTCCGCCAGTATCTCTTAGCCGCCATCCGGCTCCAGGCCCTTGTGCTGACCGCCCGCCTGGCCTCGCAGAGCTTCGCTCTCTCCAGCGCCTCCTTCCGCCTCACCTCCTTTTCGTACCCCAGGTACATGCTGCGCATCTTGCCAACTGTGTGCGGGGGCTTAAAATATTTATATTATTTAAAATAATGGCCAGAACTATGGGCAAAAAGAGATTCAAGGATCAGATGTTGCCAGAATAAATTAGGCCAAAAATGAGATGGATGAAATTGCAGACTCACCACATATGGAGGATAACTTTTCGCCTCACAACTGCCGCCATTGATTCACCACTCACCTTATTAGGTCTGGAATGTCGCGCGATTTTGTCAAGGAGCTTAGAGGAGATATAAGGCATGAGGCAATCGATATCTACAACCTCATTGATAAGACGGAGTTGAGGGAGAGCTATCTGGCACATATACAACAATTGGGCATTTGAGTTCAGCAAGGAACGCATCTTGCTGGCTCAATACCCTTATATCAACCATAATCAATCGCTATGTTATGAAATCGATTATTGCACTAGCGATGCTTCTGTCTCTCGTTCTGCCGAGTATGGCTTTGTCCCCAGTTGAGCAGGCATACGTGAATGGCGTGAATGAAGGCGTAAAGCTGGGACGATTGATGAATAATGTCGAGCAGTATAATGTAGCCGTCCAGCAATTCAATGACAAAATAAATCAGACTTTTGGAGCTAATGCGTCCGCGATGTGGTTGCCCAAGATGGCTACTAACAATACTGCACTTGCTGACACTTTCACGAGCATGAAACCTATTCATAGAATGGATGGCACACCCGGAGAAGTTACTGCTGTGCAGTATTAATTACATCGGGAGCGCGGAGGGTCACGAATACTCCTACCTTCAGGTCGGGGATGAAGTGAACCATCACCCGGTTTTCATATTTTCTTGGATTTGATTAACAAGGACTCTTTGGGAACCGAAAATGAGGTCACGATAATTCTGATCAAGGGGATCTGGGCAACGAAAGGTCGACGATTTCCGGATTCCATGAAGATTTAAAAATAAGATGAATTAAATTTGTACTAGTCCTTTCAAGTCATCATCTTCTTGATATCCTCATCCGGTGTGCTGATCAGCTTGATGTCGTACTTGTCCACCAGGATCTTGAGCATATCCTCATTGATCCAGCCGGGCACAATGGGCCCCAGGTAAATGCCCTTGATTCCCAACGCCAGCAAGGACCAGAGAATGGCCACCGCCTTCTGTTCCATCCAGCTTACCACCAATGTCAGGGGCAGATCGTTCACGCCTACGCCGAATAGTCCAGCTAGCGCCTGGGCCACTTCCAGAGCCACTATGGCATCGTTGCACTGGCCTAGATCGATGAGGCGGGGAATTCCCTCGATGTCGCCCAGGTCCAGGTCGTTGAAGCGGAATTTGCCGCATGCCAGGGTGAGCACCACGGTATCTTTAGGCAGCTTTTGCACGAACTCGCGGTAGTAATCCGACTTTTTCAGAGGCGCGTCGCAGCCGCCCACCAGGAAGAATCTCCTGATCTTGCCCTGCTCCACGAGCTGCTTGATCTTGGCGGCATGGCCCAGCAAGACCGAGGTGGAAAAGCCTGTGGTGAGCACATACTCGCCGGGTGCATCCGGCAGCTTTGGCAAGGAGCGGGCCTTGGCGATCACCTCGGAGTAGTCGTAGCCGTCGATGTGCTTTACCCCCGGCAGGTGAACCGGCCCGCCCGTGAACATGCGGTCTTTGTACTCATCTTTCGGGATAAGGAAGCAGTTGGAGGTGCCCAGCAGCGCCATGGGATACTGGGCGAAGAGCTTACGCTGGTCGAACCAGGCTCGCCCCAGGTTGCCGGCCAGGTTCTTGAACTTTCGCAGACCCGGATAGCCGTGTGCGGGCAGCATCTCGGAGTGGGTATAGACAAAAACGTCTGTGCCCTCAACCTGGCTTAGGAGCTTGTGAAGAGCATGCATGTCGTGGCCCGTGACCAGAATGCCGTAGCCTTTGACGGTGCCGGTCTTCACTTGCGTGGGCGTGGGCTCGCCGAAGGTCTCGATGTGCGCCTTCTTGAGCAGCTGCATGGTCTTGATGTTCATCTCCCCCGCCTTGACGGCCAGATTTAGAAACTCCTGGGGGTCGAAGTTGACATTGGTGAGAGTGGAGAAGAAGCCCCTCTCAATGAAGGCGTCTACCTCCGGGTCTGTGTAGCCCAATTCCCGTGCGTGGTAAAGGTAGGCGCTGATGCCTTTGATGGCGAAGAGCAGGTTGTCCTGCAGACGCGCCACGATCGCTTCCTTTCCACAGACTCCTTTGATGGTGCAGCCTGTGCCCCCGGCGGTCTGGGAGCACTGGTAGCAAAACATATCCGGTTTCTCAATTGCAGCCATTTCTATATACTCCATTTCGATTATTTCAATTTAGATTCTAGCCATTAATTTGGTCTCAATTTTTCTCTAAATGTTAAAGGCAGCTCTTCGTTTATAAATTCTCATACTACTATCATTTTCATTTGCATGCATGTGATCTCTGCTCTCCAGTTCTTTCCTGCCTTTTCCTGCTCTATGGTATACTAAGGATACCAAGGTATTTAGCCTAGAACGTTTCTGCAAAGATACCATGCAGGAAGGATGCACTGTAAACCTGACCGTCAAGTACATTGCCCGAAAATGGACGCTGCTCATTCTCCTGGAGCTTTACAAGGGTGAAGGGCACACCCGGCGCTTTTCCGAGTTGAAGGGCTGCCTTTTCGGCATTACCCAAAAGGTACTCTCGGCGCGCCTGCGGGAGTTGGAGAAAGAAGGCCTCGTCAAAAACAGGGTGGACAGCACATCCTTTCCAGTGAAGAGCGAGTACACACTCACACAGAGCGGTCTTGAGATCATCGATATCGTCAAGGACATGAAGCGCTGGGCGCTGAAATGGAAGATCTCCAACATCAAATGCGGCTGCCAGGACTGCAACCAGTGCGTGCTATGAGGATTCTCTACAACGTCTCTTTTGATATGCGATGTTATCTGATGTCTGAAGTACAGCTTTCAACGATTTTACCCTTGAGGCACGGATCGCCTATCCTTGCTCCCCCAAAGGCGGCAAGATTCCCAGTTGCTGCATCAGTCCCAGCAGATTGGCCTCGCCCCACAGCTGTGCAATCTTGCCGTTTTCAATGCGGAAGATCTCAATGCCCGTCATGGTTATGCTTTTGCCAGTGGCCGGCAAGCCCATAAAAGCGCCCTTATGAATGCCCCGGGCTGTGAAGCGGGCGGCGACCCTGTCTCCCTCAGCTACCATATCCTCCACGGTAACATCGAGGTGCTCAAAAGCAGCCCGGCAGGCGGAGATCACCTCTTGGCCGGGCTTTCGATCAGCGTATCAGCTTCCACTTCAGTTCTCTCCTCGCCGATCTCCACCACGCCCCGGCCTTCCAGCACGTAGAAGACCACATCTACCGGGGTGATATGCTTTTTCAGGGCCTCACCCGGCTGCAAGGTGATGTGCGCCACCTGAGCGTTCTCTGTGTCGCTGATGCTCCTGGCATCCACTCCATGTGGATTGGGCTTGCTCTGTACATGAGTATAATGGATACAAAAGTATAAAGAGGCGAGCGTTTCCGCGAGTATACCAAGCAATCCTTGGCACAGTATAAAAAGTTCGTAAAAATAGTTTTTTAATTTTAAATAAAAGAGGTTCCTCGCTGTATCGAGTGGGCAATAGAAAAATAGAGTCCTCTGTGAGTCCTCCGTGCGCTCTGTGTCTCTGTGGTGGTAGTCCGCAAACCATTGGTTATAACCAGTGGCTAACGACGTTTTCAACCACAGAGGCACAGAGTTCACAGAGGTTAGCAACTGGAAATAGCGGAGAGCCATAAAAAATAGTCGGCTATTTTGGGGTATAAAATAGCCTCTCACGGGTTTTTCCAGCTTTTTAAACTAGCGTCTTCTGACAGGATACGGTTTTCTGGGACCAGATTTGTGTGCACTTTCCGGTCTGGAACCTCTCGCCGTGGCCCTCGATCTATAAGAATTGGCAGACTCGGCGGCGGCCCCCACGGCCATCTTTGCCGTTTCGGAATGGTACTTGTGCTCCATGACCCCTACTTTAGTCCGTGTCAGCCTCTCAATGCTGCGCAGGATGTTGCGTTCGTCTGCAGCGCAAAACGAATATGCCTTGCCATCCGCTCCGGCACGCCCCGTGCGACCGATGCGATGGACATAGCTCTCCGGCTCGTTGGGCAGATCGAAGTTGATCACGTGGGATATTTCATCAACGTCAATTCCCCTCGCTGCAATATCCGTTGCCACAAGAACCCGCAAGCGGCCTGATTTGAAATCGTGCATGGCCTTGGTGCGCTGGTTTTGCGACTTGTTGCCGTGAATGGCATCGGCGTTGATCCTGTTCTTGTTGAGCGCCTCAGCTATCTTATCCGCCCGGTGCTTGGTGCGAGAGAAAATCAGGACGCGTTCCATATCTTCCTCTATGATGAGCCCCTGCAATAGCGGAAACTTGTTATTCTGATCTACAAAGAAAACGCTTTGCGTGATGCACTCGAGAGTGCTGGCCTGGGGAGTGGCCTCGATGCGTACGGGATTAGTAAGTAGCTTTTCTGCAAACTCGCCTGTCTCACGGGACATGGTGGCCGAGAAGAAAAGCGATTGATGCTTTTGCGGCAGCGCCGAGACTATCCGGCGCATATCCTTGACGAAACCCATGTCAAGCATCCGATCTATCTCGTCCAGGACGAAGAACTCTACGCCCTTGAGCATAATGTAGCCCTGATTCATCAGGTCGAGCAGCCGGCCGGGTGTGGCAACCAGGACATCGACGCCTTGAGAAAGCATCTTGACCTGGGGGCCTTGACGAACGCCGCCGAATATGACAGTATGTCGAAATCGCAGAAACTGGCCGTATGTGGCAAAGCTCTGGTCTATCTGTGCGGCCAGCTCTCTTGTAGGTGCGATAATCAGAGCGCGCGGAACTCCGGGGAGGGCGGACCTGTGCTGTTCAGATATCTTTTGCAATATGGGCAGCACGAATGCCGCGGTCTTTCCTGTGCCTGTCTGAGCGATGCCCATCAGGTCTTTTCCATTCAAAAGATGGGGTATAGCCAGCGTCTGTATGGGAGTCGGTGCGGTATATCCTTCCTTAGCCAGTGCTCGGCAAAGCGGATCTATGATATTTAAATTTCCAAATGACATTCTTGCCTCTAGATAATTTCTAAGTGTAGATCTTTGATTTGGTTGAAGTCCTTTGATGTGGATCTCACATCTGAAAAACTGGTTGAGTCGTATCTGTTGTCTCTTAATGCGGATAGATACTTCAACCGGCTGCAGAGGCACTTGGGGAAGAATGCTACTTTGTTAAAACGAAGTGACAATAATATTATAATCAAATCCTTTTAATATCGCCTTGATTGCTTAGCAGGCCTTTCGCCTGTGCTTCTGGCAAGCATTCCTGGGAATATGCAGGCCTGGATCCATTTTCTAGGGAAGGTGCCCCGGTATCAAGTCCCAGATCGGAACAGGTCACGCCGGTCGTCTCTCTTGGATCAATATTCAAGCCATCTCTGCCATTTCCAAATCTCATTTATCCTATGTATCCTTTTATCGATTTACAAAGAATCGATTGGTGCTCGCAAAAACATCTCAACAATTTTTTTGAATCGATGCAAATGAAGCCTCTTCACCAGGGGCATATCAGACTATATACCTGTCGGTCAAATATCTGCCGATCAAATCTTCTTTAATTGCCCGGGCCCAAATTGATTGAAAACGATCTTCAAAAAATCGCCCTTCACGGAATGGTTTTTATGCGGGATACGGGATTCGAACCCGCGAACTCCTGCGAGACAGGATCTTAAGTCCTGCGCCTTTGGCCAGCTTGGCTAACCCCGCTCTTATATCATCCACCTTTGCTACATATATCGTTTTTAATCGAATCCCTGGATGACCTGGGCAATTAGCATGTATACTTCTGGAATAAGTACTTTCCCGATGCAACAAACCTTTTTTGCACCCTTAATTTGCAGATCATAGTATAAGAAAAAAGAAGATAGCGGCTTAAATATAGACCGCTGTTCCCGGCTCTACGTAGATTATCTTCTGGACTCCTCTTGTGAAGAACATCGTCTTCGGGTAGTTGAACTGGCCATCGTAGACCCGGACGTCATGGCTGCGACCACCAACGACACTGAAGCTGAACCTTCCATCAAGTGCGTCTCCACCGGTTCCCTCCTTGCCTATGTAATTACCATCCAGAAATACCTGATATCCTCTCATGCCCTGGGAGACAATAGTCACTGGTGTGTCTCCTGTTGCGGTCGGAGTTGTTGTCGCGGGTGGAATTATCTGAGCAGGCGGATAGCTTGGAGCCGTCGGATACGATGGCGGATAAGAGGCGGTAACATCTATGACTATGGCATTGCTTACCTGGCCGCCGATAATGAATAGCAGTACGTGCTGTCCAATTTTATCCGCATAGAAGTCTATCTGGCTGCTCCCCGGGAAGAAGTAGAAGCTTTGCTTGGATAGCTTTCCATCAGGGTTTATCTCATACAGATGCCCGTTGCCTCCCGCGGAAGATGTTGCCAGCAGAGAGAGACCGGATCCCTGAGGAACTTTGGCATACTGGGACCAGCTGGAAGAGCCCTGTATCCACAAGGAGTTTCCTCCTGTGTAGGTGGCATAGCTCTGGTATTGAGAGTATGGCATGGCTTGCATCTGATAGCTGAAATAGACCGTGGTGGGTGTGCTGTCCACTATCACATGCTTCTTTGGGCTCTCAATATGCTTCTTGGGAGCAGATCCTTTGTAGGACCAGAAGTATTGAGAATAGATAGAATCATATATGCTGGAAGACGGCGGATTTCCGCCTACCCATGGCTGGCCGATTCCCTTTTCAAATAGCTTCTCAGCTCTCGCTTCTCCTGGTAGCATCTCTACACCCACACCGCCCCCATTAATCGCAAGAACGCACCCCATCAAAGATATGAGGAGGATAGATATCAAGATTTTATTCATCTTTTTCACCGTTATCCAGCAATACTTGCATCGCAAATAGATAAAGCTTTATTTTTCATATAGGGTTGATATCAATCCAATTGATCTTAATATCTTAATGGTAGTAGAGTGAGCTGCAATGCGAATTATCCTTCATGTCGATTTAGATGCTTTCTTTCCTGCCGTGGAAGTTCGCGAGCATCCGGAATTGAAGGGAAAATCTGTGATAGTGGGAGCCGATCCCAAAGGAGGCAAAGGTCGGGGTGTTGTGAGCAGCGCCTCTTATGAAGCCAGGATGTACGGCATAAGATCGGCGATGCCCATATCCCAGGCCTGGAAGCTGTGCCCGGAGGGCATTTATCTCTTGCCCCATTTCGATCTTTATATCAATGCATCAAATAGTATTATGGAAATTCTAAAGAACCATGCTGATAAATTTGAGCAGGGAGGCATAGACGAGGCTTATCTCGACGTATCCAGCCAGGTGGAAAACTTCGATGAAGCAGTGCAACTGGCCAGGAACCTGATGCAAGAGGTTCTCGATAAAGAAAAGTTGACCTGCTCCATAGGCATTGCACCCAGCAAAATGGTGGCTAAAATTGGTTCCGATCACAGGAAACCCTATGGTTTGACGGCAGTCAAAGAAGACGGTGTATTGGAATTTCTTGCTCCCTTAAAGGTCAGGAAGATACCTGGTGTCGGGCCCAAGACCGAAGGCAGGCTAAAGGAGCTGGGAATTGAGACGATAGGTGATTTGGCCCAGGCCAGCCCGAAGATGCTTACCAGGCTATTTGGGGTCTGGGGGGCCAGGCTTCATGAATTCGCCAATGGTGTCGATCACAGTGAATTGATAGAAGAATACGAAACAAAATCAGTAGGACGAGACATCACCTTTGAGAAGGATGTGGATGACGAAGAGCTGATAGAACGCATCCTGGATGAATTGGCAGAGGAGGTCCATGAGGATGTAATTGCCAACAGTTTCAAATTCAAAACGATCACGGTAAAGGTCAGGTATCAGCACTTCGACACGCATACTCGCGCCAAATCCTTATCTTTTCCGACAAACGACTTGGTCATTTTAAAGAACAATGCCTGGCGATTGATTTCCCCATTATTGAAACGGGACCGGAAGGTCAGATTGATTGGGGTTAGGGTATCGAATCTAATTCTGGGCAATCGGACACCTGGCACCGTTGTCTGCCTGATGCAGCAGGAGGACTGAGCGATCTTGTGGATGATATCCCCAAATAAAGCCCGAAAAAAAGATTCTGAGGCCTCCCTTGAAGAACGCAAGAAGGCCGATCTGGATTGAGGTTTGTGTCTCTTATCTCTTAGAAACCCTCCGCCATCCTCATGGCAGACCAGGTCCCTCCCGGAGCCCGCTCGACTGAGTAAGTACCGGAGGATATGGAATTTTCCGCCACAGACCGCGATACCCAGGAGGTCTGTCCGCCACCGGGCGATACCCACTTCAGAGTAAGGACCGTTCCGTCGAACTGCCAGGTCCCCTGCCGGTTGGCTCCCACATTGGCCCCCTCAGTCTCTGTCCATTCCAGGGTGCCGTCCTTCTTTAAATTCAGGTCGGCCTTCCAATCGTTGAAGCCTTCCTGATGTCCGGACATCTTCCAGGCACCGGCCAGCTGCAGGCCTCCATCCAGAGGTCCGTCAAAGCAGACCACGTAAGCATCCTCCGAGCTGAGCTTCAGCCAGACCAAAGACCTGCCGGGGGCGGGATTGGTGAGCATGGGGTTGATCATCTGGGGTGTGGACTCGCCCAGATTGGCTGTCGTCACATCAAAGACGTAGAACTTGCCGCTAGAAAGCTCCTTTTGCCCCAGTTGAGTCCATTTATCCGGCGTTCCTATCTGGGTGCCGGTTCTTTTGCCGTACCAGATATTGTACATGCCCGGGGCCAGTCCCGGCCCGGCTGTGTAAAGGTCAGTCGGACTTCGGGGCGAATAATCTACTGCATCTCCGGCGCATGGGGCAGACTTTCCTTTTTCGCTGCCGCCGCTGCCGTCCTTAAGACCGATAACTGAGGCAAGTCCGCAGTCATTGCTCTCGTAGGTATATGACCAGGTCGATGGGCTTGAGTCGATAATTGTATAGGTCCCGGCCGGCAAATCCACACTAGGGGACAATTGGACTATCCAGTAAGCATTGGGAACGCCACCCTGGCCCGGCTCTCCCTCGGCCTGCCAGGGGCCGTAGGTCTTGCCCTGCTCGTCCCTCAGCCCAATTGTTCCCGGCGATTCCCCGGAAGCATCGTTCCAGTGATATGTGCCGATTTTGGTAATGGTTCTTTGCGCGTCAATGGTAAATACGGTAGGGTTGGGCGGATCATTGCTGACACCTGCGCATGCGCTTTGAGCAAAGATTCGCTCTTCCCCCTCATCCGGAGAGGGAAGACCATAGCACTCGCCAAGACCTGCCTGGGTCACAATAAATGCGGCCAGGAGGGAAAATATAAGAATCGTAAACAGCTTCCTGGGACTGATCATTCAAATCCACCTCGATTCCCTCCAGCAGCTAAACTGAAAGGATGCAAACATCCAAGACGCGCAATAGATATAAATCATCTGATAAGATCCCTGCGGATCACAAGAGGTTCATTGGTAGCGGGACGGTGGAAATCGGAATCGATATCCTGGTTGTCCTCTGGGCTCTCATTAATTGCTCACCCGAAGAAGCTTGCGCAGGAATGCATCGAACACGAGACTTTAGGCCATGGCAGTTGACTGCCCCGCGCCTCGCAGATATGGTAGACTGCATGGAAACGAGATCAAAATCAAAAAAGACCACAAAGCCGATATACCTTCTTGTCTTTAGCGGCCTTACGAAAGGCGAGATAAAAATGCTTATTGGAATTGATGTGGGCGGCACCACCACTGATGCCGTTGTCGTGGACGGCAATAAGGTGGTCAAGACTGCATATGTGCCAACAGATCACGATAACCTGTTGAACTGCCTGCTTGGGGCAATAGACGAACTGGTCCGGGACATCGATATCGGCAAGATCGAGCGAGTGGTCCTGAGCACTACACTGATTACTAATATGATTGCTGAGGGCAAGACCGATCCCGTTGCTTTAGTGCTCATACCGGGGCCGGGAACCAATCCCAGGGACTACGCGCTGGGCGAGAGCATCATTTTAGACGGTGCTATCGATTTCCGGGGTAAAGAGATCGACCTGCTCAAAGTGCCCCAGATAAAAGAGGCCGCCTCCCAGATCCGGGACCAGGGCCTCTCCCGCGTAGCCGTGATAGGTAAATTCTGCCAGAGAAATCATGCTCACGAGCTGAAGGTCGGCGAGATTTTGGCCGCATCGCTGCCAGGTGCCAAGATCGAGCTGGGGCATAGAGTATCCGGCCAGCTCAACTTTCCCCGCCGGGCAGCGACAACCATGCTCACGGCAGCTACCAAAGACAGCTATGAGCGTTTTGCCAAAGACGTGGCTGCAGCGCTCAAAGAGCGCAAGATCTCCGCCCCGGTTTACATCCTCAAGGCGGACGGTGGCACTCTGCCCCTGGAAAAGTCGGTGCAAATGCCTGTAGAGACCATCTTCTCCGGGCCTGCCGCCAGCATTATGGGCGTTTTGGCGCTGACAGATCCGGGGCAGACCTCCGTGATCGTGGACATCGGTGGCACCACTACCGATCTTGCTCTCATCCTCTCTGGAAAGCCCCTACTTTCGGCCAAAGGAGCACGGGTGGGCTCTCTTCTTACCCACGTGCGGGCTTTTGCCGTTAAGTCCTTGGCCATTGGCGGCGACAGTGCCGTTTCCGTTTCCGCCAGCTGTCTGGCAGTCGGGCCGCATCGAGATGGCCCGCCGCTTTGCATGGGCGGAATGTGTCCCACACCCACTGATGCCCTGCGGGTTTTAGGCCTGTCGAGCATAGGCGACGCCGCAAAGGCTGAGAAGGCCATGCTGATCGTGGCCGAGGGCATGGGCTGCACTGTCAAGGAGGCAGCCCAAAAGGTCGTCGATGCCGTGGTGGACAAGATCGTCTTTGAGGTCAATGAGATGTTCCGGGAGTGGGAGCAGGAGCCCGCTTATCGCATCTGGGAGATCATGAAAAGAGAGCTGCTTTCCGCCCAGAGCGTTGTAGGTGTGGGCGGAGGCGCGCCTCCCCTCGTGCCACTGGTTGCCGCCCGCCTGGGTGCAGCCGCCATTGTGCCCGAGTATGCGCCCGTGGCCAACGCCATCGGGGCCGCCGTGGCCCGGCCCACCTTAACCCTGAACCTGCACATCGACACTGAGAAAGGTGAGTTTAGCGTTGCCGAAGAAGGCCTCACGGGCCGGGTGACAGACCAAAAGATGACGCCGGAGGATGCAGAGCGTCTGGCCCGGCGGCTTTTGGCCGAGCGCGCAGCGCGCCTGGGCATAGGCGAGTACGCCGGCGAGGCTGAGGTTACTTACAGCGAGGTTTTCAATATGATTAGAGGCTGGTCAACCGTGGGAAGGCTGATGGACGTGCGAATGGAAATTCCTGCCGGTCTTCTACCATCCTGGGGGAGGTGCTGAAGATGTCCTCCAAAGGCAAGGCCGGCAAGACGGGCCTCATATTCTTCCCCGCCTTCGACTGGGCCATCTCGCCCACTCACCCGGAGCGGGAGGAGCGGCTGCTCTACACCCGCGACCAGATCTTCGAGGAGGGACTGATGGACCTCCCTGCCATCGAGGAGTACAAGCCCCGCCTGGCCGAGAAAAAGGACGTCGCTCGCGCCCATTTCTGCGTTCCCGATGTGGAGAGCCAGGTTACAGAGGCGCACCTCATCGCCGCCGGAAGCACCCTAACCCTGGCTGATGCCCTGGAGAAGGGAGAGATCAGAAACGGCTTTGCGCTGGTGCGCCCTCCCGGCCACCACAGCATGCGCGTGGTGCATGGCAACCGCGGTTTTTGTAACATCAACAACATGGCCATCATGGTTGAGTACCTGAGGACCAAGTACGGACACAAGAGGATTGCCGTCATCGATACCGATGTGCACCACGGCGACGGAACCCAGGATATATTCTGGCATGACCCAGATGTGCTCTGCCTATCCTTCCACCAGGACGGCCACACCCTCTATCCTGGCTCGGGCTTCGTAAATGAGATGGGCGGACCGCAGGCGCTGGCCCGCACCCTCAACATTCCTTTGCCGCCCGGCACCACGGACGAGGGCATTCACTACGTCCTGGACAATCTCATCCTGCCCATCCTCGATGAGTTCAAGCCCGATTTGATCCTGAACTCGGCCGGCCAGGACAACCACTACACTGATCCCCTGGCCAACATGCGCTTCTCAGCTAACGGCTATGCCCGGCTCAATGAAAAGCTGGCTCCAGACCTGTGCGTCCTGGAGGGAGGCTACGCTGTGGAGACGGCTCTGCCCTATGTGAACACGGGCATCATTCAGGCCATGGCCGGCCTCGATTACTCTCATGTCAAGGAGCCGGACTATGTGCCCGGTCGCTTCGTGCAGACGGAGGGAATGGTGCGGGAGATCGAGCACACAGTAGCCCAGGTGCAGAAGATCTGGGACCAGAGGGACGAACTGGTAGAAGAGGCGCTGGAGAGCTTGGGCGACTTCTACCGCCGGAAGAGGCGCGTCTTCTACGACACGGACATGATCAACGAGAACCAGGAAGAGGTAGTTCGCCTCTGCCCGGACTGCGCCGGCTACATGACCATTCTTACCTCAGCCCAGCGCGGTTACGGCATTTTGAACAGCGCCTTTTGCGTCTCCATTCCCCGTGGCGTTTGCCCCTCTTGCCGGGATGACGCCAAAGAGGAGTATGCAGAGCATGTGGACGACAGAAAAATCGGTTATGTCTTGATGCAGGACAAGGACAAAGACAAGTTCAAGTTCTACAACAACATGACCCGGACAGAGAGAGGTTACTAGAGCAGGAGTGGGGCGGAAGCTGATGATGGCTTTTCGCCCCATACGAGCTCTAATAACTTTTTATTTGAATAAATATGATCTACCCAAACATCGCCCCCATGCCCGCCTCTGCCGCTTCCGCCTCGTCCCGGAAAGCCTTGAGCAGCGTCTCTCCTTCCTCGCCCTTCAGCTCCCTGGCCGCTGTATCGGCGAGCAGCTTCTGGGCTTCCGCAGCCAGTTCGTCTCTTGCTTTGATGTAGAGGCACATGCCCTCTTTTCCCAGCCCCATGGCCTTGCACTCGCGCACCGTGGGCCCCAGCCGCTTCCAAAACTCCTCATCCAGCATCTTCTGCATGTCTTTGCTGCTATCCATCGCGTAAGTGTAAACTAATTCCATTTTCCCAATTCCTCCTAAAGATCCTGCATAGCTTTTTTTAGCATCTCTGTGCACTGGTCCATGAGCTCAGCTGCCTGATTGATGTCCTGTGCCGCCTTCTCGCTCACCTTGGCAATCTGCGCCGCCCTCTCCCGAAAAGAGGCGCTGTGGCTCTCGTTATGCTCTATCCAGTGATGAAGGAGGTGCTCCGCCTCGTGACGGGTTAAATCGTGCCCTTTTAAATCATGGCTGTGCATAATTAATGACCCCTAATACTGTCTCCTGACCATGTAATCAGCCAGCTCCAGTAGCGTGGCTTTTGCCTTTGAGTCCGGCAGAACCTGCAGGGCCTGCTTGCCCTTTTGCACCATCTCTTCAGCCCGGGATCTGGCGTACTCGATCGACCCGCTCTTCTCCAGAAGGGAGATGGACTCTTGAATCTGCTCCGCCGTAGCATCCTTCTTGCCGAATACCTTTACAGGGACATCGTGGGCAAAGGCGTGGATCATGATCAATGTCTTCTTGGCCTCAATCAGGTCTCCGCCTTGCCGCTTTCCTGAGACTTTCTCGGGAGTGATGAGATCTATGACGTCATCTTGCAGTTGAAAGCCCATGCCGGTCAGCCTGCCAAATTCGTCCAGCGCGGCGACCACACTGGGAGCGGCCCCGGCTAAGAGCGCCCCCATGCCTGCCGAAGCGCCGTAGAGGACTCCGGTCTTCTTCTCAATCATCTCCAAGTACTGCGCCTCGGATACGCGCTCTTTTGTTTCAAACTCCATGTCCAGCCACTGGCCTTCGCAGATGGCGGTGCAGGTCTTGGAGAGCAGATTCATGGCCCCCAAAGTGAGATCCGGCCGGGCTTTCGTCATGCCCAGCACCTGAAAGGCTTTGGAGTAGAGGGTGTCGCCCGCGAGAATGGCTCCCGACAGACCCCAGATTTTATGCACGGCGGGACGGCCGCGCCGTACATCGGCATTATCCATGATGTCGTCATGAATGAGCGTGAAATTATGGATCAGCTCAATGGAAACCCCCGCCGAAGCCAAAGCAGCCGCATCGCCGCCCACGGCCTCTCCCGCCAGCAGCAACATGGATGGGCGCAGCCTCTTTCCACCCGCATCCACCAGATGCCGACCGGCTTCGTAGAGGGGGCGCGGGTGCACTACGGGCAAGAGCTCCTCGATGGCCTGCGTCACCAAAGCGGCTCGCATTTGCAGCTCTCTGTCCAGATCTCTCGCAATCGTCTTCGTCATTCTCGCTCCACTCCTCGATTTGCCTAATCGATCAAGAGCTCCTGGCCGTTTCTCACCAAATGGAAATTGGATCCCAGCGAGTATCCCGTCTCCTCTGCCATCATGAGATAGCTGGTGTGGCTGACCAGGTTTCCATGGCTGGGTATGACATGCTCCGGCTGTATCATGCGCAGAAGCTCCCAGTGATCTTCCCGGCAGGCATGCCCTGAGACATGCACGTTATCGTAAATCCTGCCACCACGCATCTTGAGCTTGGTGACTACCGTGTTTCGATTGGACACATTAAGCGGCTGGGGTATGGTGCCGGCGGAGAAGACGACCTTGTCCCCGGATTCTACCAGATAGTCGGTCTCGCCATTAGCCACCCGGCTCAAGATGGCCCCCGGCTCTCCCTGGTGGCCGGTCATGATGGGCAGATACTTGTCCTTGCCCTCGGTCATGATCCTCTTCAGGGCTTTATCCACCGACTTGCGCCTGCCAAATACGGTAACATCTCCCTGGCCCGCGTAGCCCGTTCTCACCGCTGTGCCCCAGTACTTTTCCATGGAGCGGCCCAAGAGCACCGGCTTTCGTCCCATCTTGTGAGCGGCCTCGATTATGGCCCTGATGCGGGCAATGTGTGAGGAGAATGTGGTGACCATGACACCGGATTTCGACTCCTCCGTGCCGAGGAGCACATCCCATACCAGGTCCTTGGCTATCTTCTCGGAGGGCGTCTTTCCGGAGATGGTGGCATTGGTGGTCTCGGTGATGAGCGCCAGCACGCCTTGCTTTCCTAAGGCTCTCAGCCGGGCAAAGTCTGGTGGCTCGCCTAACGTCGGAGACCGGTCGATCTTGAAATCATTGGCGTAAATTATGATGCCCTTGGGCGTATGAATGGCCGCGAATACGCAGTCCACAATGCTGTGCTGCACGCGGATGAACTCCAGCTCGATGTCCTGCGTCACTGGAAATCGTTCTCCTGCTTTCATTACATGCAGGGGATTTTTCACCCCGAATATCTTCTCGGACTTTATCTCCTGATTGATGAGGTCCGCTGTGAACGGCGAGGCAATGATGGGTGCATGATACTTGTGGGCCAGCTTGGAGATGGCTCCAATGTGATCCAGGTGACCATGCGTGCAGGCGATAGCCCTTACCGTTCCGTCAACGTTTTCCATGATGCTGTCGTCGGGAATGGCTCCCATGTTGATCAGGTCGGCAGCATGCAGCGATTCCACATCTGTGTCCTCGTGAATCTGCACCCTATCCAGCCGAATTCCCATATCCATTACCACGATATCTTTTCCGATCCTTATCGCCGTCATATTGCGGCCGATTTCATTGTAGCCGCCCACAGCGATTATTGAAATATCCTTCATTTTGCCAACTCTCTATAAACAGAAAATGCTCTCAAATCGAAACCCCGCACCTGCAGCCACTCCCTGGTCCTTCCTAGAACCACGAGAGGAACTTTTGCAAGCTGCGTCACTTCTTTACATCCGGTGAGAAACATTGTGATCCTCAGCGCACGGATATATTCATTCATAACCCTGACAACTGCCTCTTTATCTTTTGTGGCTGGCCTTAGCAAGGGAAGGGCAGCGCCTGCCAGGCTGGCGCCCAGAGCCAGGCTCTTGGCAGCATCCAGGCCGCTTCGCACTCCTCCCGAGGAGATGACAAAGGCACCAGCAGCTTTGCACTCGACAATGCTCACGGGCGTTGGAATTCCCCAGCTTTCAAATAGCCTTCCCATCATCTCCAGCTCATCGTCCCCGACCTCTGCAGCACGAAAAGACTCAACGCCGGCCCAGGAGAGGCCTCCCACACCCGAGACGTCAATCATCTTCACTCCCGCAGAAACCAGATCCTGGGCCACTTCCCGGGATATACCGGCTCCGGTCTCCTTAACCATGATCGGCACCGATCCTTTAGCCGCCAATTTCAGGATCTCCAGCACTCCGCTGGCATCTTTGTCTCCTTCCGGCTGAATGCTCTCCTGCAGGAAGTTCAAATGAACGGCAATGGCATCCGCATCTATCATCTCAGCCAGTCGCTCCAAGATCTCCGGCCCGGATCTTTTCAGTTGCACGGCACCGATGTTGCCGATGATAGGAATGTCTGGTGCAGCGTCCCTGACCGCAGAGAAGGTGTCCACAAGCCTTTTGTCTTCTACTGCTGCCCTCTGTGAGCCCACCCCCAAAGCTATGCCCAGCTCTGAAGCTGCCTCCGCCAGGCGAACATTGATCTGCTTGACCTCGGGATGGCCCCCGGTCATGGCGCTGATCATAAAGGGCGCTTTCAGCTTTTTCCCCAGGAAACCGCAGGATGTATCGATATCTTCCTCGTCGATCTCCGGCAGAGCCTTATGCAGCAGCACCAGATCTTGGAAGGGCCTCTTTTTCGCGTCTACCGGCTTTTCCAGACAGATTCTGATGTGGTCGAGCTTGCGGCTGGATGTGGTCATTTCGCCCTCTCAATTCTGGTTCCCACGCATTCGCCTTTTAGGACCCGGGCAATATTTCCTTCAATGCCTGCATTGAATATCATGGAGTCTATTCCCAAATCGGCGAGATCCAAAAGTTCCAGCAGTTTTCCTCTCATGCCGCCGGTAACGTCCACACCCGCGCTGCCTCCAATGGCGCCCTGCACCTGCGAAAGCTCCTTTCTTGTAATCCTGGAGAGAGGCTTGCCGGAAAAAAGGACGCCATCGACATTGCTTCCCACGGCAACTACCTCGGCTTGCAGAGCTCTGGCGATATATGCTACCAATTGATCTCCTGATACTATTGCTGCCTTTCCTGTGGCGTCCATTGCCACGTCACCATGCAGCACCGGCATGATGCCGTTCTTTAGCATCTCTTTTATGGGCTCCATAAAAAAGCTGTCTATTCTGCCGCCCCGAAGGAGAATGCTGGAGAGGGGATGAACCGGCAGGCATTCTACGCCGGCCAAGCTCAGTGCCTCCACGACCTTTTCACAGAGCCGGGCCACACAGCTATGAGTTACTCTCAATCCCTGACGATTGAAAACATGTGGCAGACCATATTTTTTTGCAGGAATGTGTCCAAAGGAGCCGGCCCCGTGCACGAGCACTACATCATCTGGGTAGATTGCGATCTCTTTAGCCACGCGCGTGATCTCTTCCTGTCGCGGCGTAAGCTTCCTGCTCTTGTCGGTCAAAATGCTTCCCCCGATCTTTAGAACTCGGGTCACAAGTCGCCCTCCAGCCGCACACCCTCACAGCCCGTCAAAACCCTAAAAGGAACACCTCTTGCCTGTCTTAAAGCCACCATAAGTGCATCTACGCCTGCAGCCCCTGGCAGGGCAATCATGCAGCCCCCGCCTCCCGCTCCGGTAAGCTTGGCGCCAAGCGCCCCGCCTGCGCCTCGCGCCGCATAAACCAGTTCGTCTAGCTCACGGGAACTGACGCCCAAAGCCATCAGGAGGCCGTGGTTGATATTCATCAACTGGCCCAGCCCCGCGAGATTTTGCTCTCTTATGAGGGGAACGGCGCGCTTTGAGATGGCCCCTATGGCTTGAAATATGGGATCGACCAGGTCAAAGTAGCGTTTTTTCAGGTCTTGCACCTTCTCGACCTCAGACTTAGTATCGTGAGGCATTTTTGTATATCCAACTACCATCTCAAGCAAGGGAAGATCAAGGGGCTGAATATCCTTGGAGATCTGTAGATAGCCGCCGTAGGTTGCCAGAGCCGTGTCCATGGGGCTTCCCAGCCCCTGTTGAACCTTCTTTTCCAGGTGGTAGGAGATGTCTGCTATCTCTTTTCTAGACAGTCCAAGCCCCTGGTGCTGGCTTATGGCCGCCACTGCGGCCACCACGATGCAAGCCGATGATCCCAGCCCTGCAGCCAGCGGCAGGCTTGAATCAATGCAAACCTGGATATCTTTGACGTCAAATTCTCTGAGCACGGCGGAGATATATCTGGTAGCATGTGCTGCCTGGGTGGATGTGAGCCGGTCGGTTGTCAGATCCAAGGAGAATCCTCGCAAAGCAAGCTCCTCCGTCTTTATTAGCACGCAGCCCGGCTCGTCTCGCACGGTGACTTTTGCTCGCAGATCTATGGCACCGCCAAGAGCTGTAACTCCGGAGACGACGGCATGCTCTCCGAAAAGGATGATCTTGCCGGGAGCCGAAGCCGTAGTCAATAAAAGGCCTCCTCAGGAAAAGGCAATCGCTGCGTACCCGACTACCTGGCTGTAGTCGCCGCTCACGTCTCCGCTGGTAGCATAGGCAAGCAGCTGACCGACTTTGGCTCCCAGGTTAGCGGTGGCCGTGATGGTTGCCGCTATCGGACCATAGCCGCATGCTGTGGCATCGTAGCGATATACTCTTTCGTAAAGCTCCGGAACATCCATATTTAAAATGGCCTCCAGGAGCTTTGCGTCCACCTTCCTGGCCGTCTCTTGGGGTTCATAGTGGGTGAAGTCGCTGCTGGCAATCACTATGCAGCTGCGGTTAAGCTTCTGCAAGGCACCAGAAAGCTCCTGTCCGACCTCCAGCGCGGTTTGCTCATCCTGCAATCCCATACAGATGGGCAGTATCTTGAATCCTTGAAATCGCTTCTGAAGAAAAGGGATCTGAACCTCAATAGAGTGCTCATGCAGGTGGGCCGTCTCATCATGATCGATAATGCTGCCAGACAGTGCATCTGCCAGCTCCAGATCCGGTTCAACTACCCCTAGAGGCGTTCTCCATGATTCACGTGAGAGTGCCACTGGTGAACCGAGGCCGTGATGATTGGGCCCTATGATCACATAGGTTTCCGCTTTAGGCAGGCGAGAATATACTGCAGCTGCAACTTGCCCCGAATACATATATCCAGCATGCGGGACCACTGCGCCCTGACAAGGGATCTCTTTTTCAGGATGCAGCATGCCATCCAGCTGATGCTCTAGCTCCGCTCCGCTACCCGGATAGAACTGACCTGCAACAGCCGGAAGCCGCATGGATCAAAACTCCATCTCGAAGTCCGAGATAGTGTATTTGAAGCGATCTTCTTCGCCCCTCTCGCGTAGCACCTGACGGGCCAAGAGCCAGTAGATAAGCGTTAGAGCTTTCCTGCCTTTGTTGTTGGTCGGTATGACCAGGTCAACATTGGAGGTCATGTTGTTTGTATCGCAGAGAGCGATTACCGGTATGCCTATATCCACAGCCTCGTTGACCGCCTGGGCATCGCCGCTGGGGTCTGTAGTTATGAGTGCATCGGGCTCGATGAAGCCACGGAAGGCTGGATTGGTCAGGGTATTGGGCACAAATCGACCCACGTTGGCGTTGGCCCCTATGGCCTTGGCGAACATGGTGGCCGGTCTCTGGCCATACTGCCTGGCAGACACAACTAATATATTTGCCGGATCGTATTTTGCCAGGAATTTGGCAGCCAGTCGGATGCGCTTGTCCGTGGACTGGACATCCAGCACGTAAAGTCCGTCTGTCCTCACCCTGTAAATATAGGGCATCATGTTATTCGTCTTCTGCTGAGTACCAATATGCACGCCGGCAGCCAGGTACTCGTCGATTGGTATGAGAGTCTCGTATTCTCCCGCTACCGTTATCACCTCATCTTCTACCAACTAATTCACCTACCTAATCGATCGCGTTTTACGGTGATGGGAATTACGCCCAGTTTCATCTCTTCTAGCGCTATTTCGAGAGGGTCGGTATTACTGGTATCGATCAACACTGGAGCGCCCATGAAAACTTGCAAAGCCCGTGCTCCTACGATGCGCGCACGTTCATATCTTGTATATTTCTCGCCCTTCAAATAGCCACCTCAAAAGGAAGAGTATGATGGGGTTGCTGAGATTCGAACTCAGGTCACAGCGTCCCGAACGCTGTAGGATGGACCAGGCTACCCTACAACCCCGTCTACTGGTACCGCCTAAGCGTGTTCACTATCTCCACATGAGAAAGAAGCATGCGCCTGCAGCAGTATTTATCTATTCCCAGGTCATCTAAGACTTTGCCGGGAGGCTCGGTCTTGATGCGCTCCCGGTATTCCTCCCAGACATGGGAGACCACTTTGCCACAGGAATAGCACCTGACTGGAATCAAGCAGTTTCACCTGTAGGACTTTTGGTACTTAGACCTGGCACCAAGTCCACCGAACTTTTTCCTCTCTTTGTGCCGATGATCGTTGACGAGGAGATTTCGGTCGTACTCGGAGAAAGCCTCTTTCAGTCCGGTATCGCCAGTCCACTCCACAATACCCTTGGCGATGGCCGTTCTTACTGCATCCGTCTGGCCCATGGTACCGCCGCCGGCAACAACGACATCGATATTCATTGTTTTTATCAGATCTCCCGCGATCTGAACGGGTTCTTGAATCTTGAGTCTGGCAAGGCGGGGCTCGTAAATCTCTAAGGGCACCTTGTTGATGCGCACAACGCCCTTTCCATCTTTTAAAGTGGCCCTTGCAGTTGCCGTCTTCTTCTTACCCGAGGTATTAATTATCTTCATAGCAAGCCCTTCAGAAGTTTGCGCCGAGTCTTCGGCTCAAGGCCCCAAGCTCGATATATTTGTTATTGCTCTCGGTTCTCATCTTAGCAGCGGTTGGTTGCTCTAATGGCATTCCCTTCAGCTCTCTGGGTATGCCCACAAATATCCGCAGCCGGGAGAATGCATCTCTTCCCCGTCTCATCTTGTAGGGAAGCATGCCACGTACCGTCCTCTTGAGTATCATTTCTGGTCGGCGGGGGAAGTAGGGGCCTCTCTCCTTATGGCCGCGGTCCCTTGTCTGCCCATACTCAGCAAAAATGGAATCTTTCCCACCAGTAACGAGTGCCTTCTCGGCATTGACGATCTTGACCTCTTCGCCTGCCAGGAGATTCTTGGCGGTTACGCTCGCCAGGCGTCCCAGGACCAATCCAGTTGCATCTACTACTATCATTGCTTCACCTCAAAATCTTTATGCCCGATCCCTTGGGATGTTCGGCCATCAGCTTTTCAATCGTCAGACATTTCCCGCCTGCTGCCTGAATCTTGGACAATGCCTGGCTGCTAAAATTGAAAGCTGCCACGGTAACGCTGTGTTCCAGATCGCCGGAGGCCAGCACTTTTCCGGCCACGAGCACAGTATCGTTAGACTGGGTGTGCCTATTGATCTTGCTGAGGTTTACAGCAGCGTAGTTGCGACTGGGCTTCTCCATTCTCTTGGCGATATCGCGCCAGAGAGGTGCGCCAGTTTCGCGAGAGGCCGCCTTAAGTTCACCGATAAGACGGACTATCCTTGGATTTGTCTTTTCAAATGCCATTTTCTTTCCTCCGCACGGCCCCAATCGAGCCGACTCACGCGCAAAGCCGCGCGCGTTCGAACCTGTTATTTGGTTCATGCGCCCAGGGCATCATTATCCCTGTGCGGAATATCTAGATCGACAATGCGCCAGTATTTAAGGGTTTTCCAAAGCCTGTCGCAGGGCGGCATGAGAATTTTGTCTTGAAAGTAGCAGCAAGACGCTGTCCAGCCATGGAAGTAAGCTGAAGGTATAGAGATCATTTTCGGATTGATAGTTCGCACAAAAGTAAGGTATTAATGTGATAACTATAAGAAAAATGCAGTGAAGTAACATGGTCGACATCCTTCTCCCTGCCTGCATCGCTTTTGGTTTTGCTCTGGGAATCCTGAGCGGCCTTACTCCGGGTCTGCATCTGAACAACTTTGCAGCCATGCTGCTGGCCATCTCGCCGCAGCTGTTGGCCATGGGCCTCTCGCCCTTTCAAATGGCCTCGATTATTCTGGCCGCCAGCATCTCTCAGACGTTCTTTGATGCCATTCCAGCCATCTTCCTGGGCGCGCCTGACTCTGAGACCGCCTTGACCGTTCTGCCCGGCCAGAGGCTCATGCTGGAGGGGCGAGGCATCGAGGCGGTGCGACTCTCGGCTCTGGGCAGTGCGGGATCAGTGCTTTTTGCTGTTCTCTTGATCATCCCGCTTTCCAGGATCGTCTCCAGTTACTACGATTATCTCACAAAATATGTAGGCATTTTGCTCTTAGCCATCGCCCTCATAATGATCAAGTCGGAGAGAGGCCCCTGGATTGAGGGACAGGGTTCCTGGGTACACTGTAAGTACAAGGCAGTTGCCGCGCTGCTTTTCATTACCAGCGGCCTTCTCGGCATATTCGCCTTCGATCATGAAAACCTCATTAGCTCTCCTTTTGGCCTGGAGCCGCAGGTGCTCCTGCCCCTCCTGTCCGGCATCTTCGGCGCTTCCTCTCTTCTGCTTAGCCTTTCCACGGATACGAAGATTCCGGAGCAGAAGGAGAGCGAGATCAAGCTTTCATCCAGCTCCCTCGCCAAAGCAGTCTTCTCCGGCGGCCTGGGGGGCTCGGTAGTGGCCTGGATTCCCGGAGTCTCGCCTTCCGTAGCTGCGATAACAACGCGCTTAGGGGCTATTCCTAGCCCGGAGGAGTTCCTGGTCTCTATTGCGGGAGTGAACACTGCCAACGCCCTGTTCTCGCTGGTGGCACTTTATGTGATAGACAAGCCCAGGAGCGGAGCGGCAGCAGCCATCCAGGAGCTTATGACTCTCGACCAGAGCATATTGGCCCAGATGATACTAATTGTAGTAATAGTTGCGGCGGCGTCCTATCTGGCCTGCAATGGCGCGGCGCGCCTGGCCGGGCGGGCCATATCCCGGCTCAACTACCGGCTGCTCTGTTTGGGCGTGCTGGTCTTTTTGGTGGCTATGACCTACGCTTTTACTGGGATCTTCGGGTTGTTCATATTCTTCCTGTCCACGGTGGTGGGCCTGATTGCGCCCATAGCTGGCATCCACAGGACGCATGCCATGGGGGTGCTGATGCTGCCGCTGATTATGAGGTATATTTAGCCAACTTCATGATATTTATCTTAATCATGGAAAGACTGAAATGATATGATCTCGTAAAATTATGGGCAAGGAGACATATGAACGAGCAGATGCGAGCAGCACGCGAGAAAGCGCGGGAGATTTTGCAGAAGAACGGAATCAAACGCGCCGCCTTCTTTGGCTCCATTGTGAGAGGAGAGATGACCGATGAAAGCGACATAGACATCCTTGTCGAGTTCGAAGGCCGAAAGAGCCTCCTCGACCTCGCTGGCTTGAAGCTCGATCTAGAGGATGCCCTGGAAAGGCGAGTAGATCTTCTCACTTACAGGTCGCTGCATCCCATGCTCAAAGACAGGATTCTCGCAGAACAGGTCCAGATACTATGAAGAGCTTGAGCTGAAAGCAAACATTGAAGAAAAATAGGTTCTGCAGGGTCTATTGATAAACCCTGACCCATTTTATACCCATTAAGTGATTAGTATCTTCTGGGCGGTCTGGCAGGCTTATGCTTCTGGTAGCAATCGCTGCAGTACACCGGCCTGGAGCCATCGGGCTTGAAGGGAACTTGACATGTCTTTCCGCACTCTGCGCAGGTGGCATCGTGCATCTCTCTGGGGCCGCTGCTAAAGCCACCTCTGTTTCCGCTTCCATATCTTTCCATATTAATTCACTTACCTTTGGCATCGATTCCATGAATCGATCCTACTACAAAGCATCCGATCAAACTCGATTGATTAGACGATATGCAGCCTCTTGTCAGAGGAATGATTATTTGATATATCTTTCGGTCTATCACCTTGATTCGATCTCAGGCGACATGGAAATGCAACAGAGAGCAAAACTGAGAGCATTATCAGTCTCCTCCACCATCCCCTCCATCGCCACCATCGCCGTCGTCTCCTCCTAAGTCGCTGTCGAAGGCAGAGTCAAAGTCAGAGAACGAATCGAAGCTGTCCAGAACGTCGAAATCAAGGTCTCCAAAATCGAAGCCTAAATCCATGTCTACAAGATCCAAAGCTCCCAGTTGCTCCGCTTGCAAGTGATCATCTTCATCAATTGATAGATGGCTATGTCGGAAGTGGCCATACCAGAGATAATCATAATGGTCGTACAGCTTGCTTTCTTCTTTGGCCAAAGCCCGGCTCCACTCCTTGATGACCAATAAATCATACTGCTCTAATAGCAGCACGTTTGGGCCGCATACGGAGAGGTAAGCTTTGGCTCGACTAGGATCGCTCCTAATCCAGGTCTCCAGGTTATCTCCTTCTGCAAGCTCTCTTTTTTGTAAACAGCAATTACTTTTCTTCCTGGACGCGAGCTCTAATGACGCCGGTCAGCAGGAGATCGGCAAATGTGAGCTTGATCATCTTCTTTGCCTGTGGTTTGTCAGGATCAAGGATCATCAGTGACTCAGCAGGTGTAAGGTTCATGAATTCATGAAGGACCATTTCGATCAAACCTCCTATCAGGATATTTTTCGTCTAAAACATATCGCACTTAAATCAATATAACATTTTTTAAGAGATCGCGAGCCAAGAGTCTGCCAAGCCGGCAAAAATAGGAGAACGAAATCTAGCAAAGGCTTTAATTATCCTCTTCATTGTTTGTACCTAACGTGTGTCCACGGCAAAAAGCCTGGAGGGACGTCAATAATAAACTCAATTAATAGAAAAGCAACATTAATGGCCCTTGCGATGCTCTGTTTGCTGCCTCTAGCGATGATGGGAGGCTGCCGGGCGAGCCCGGAGGAGCAGATGAATGGCAACGCCTCTGGGCCAGTACGGGTGTTTCCAGAGTATCCTGTTGTCGTGAATGACGGGACCATGGACGAGGCGCTCAAGATCTACTCGCCTTTTGTCTTGGACTGCTGGGAGATAGGCTGCCGGCCCTGCCAGCTTATCGAGCCAAAGATAAATCAAATGGCAGAGGATTTTAAAGGCCGGATAGTATTCGGCAAGCTGTGCATCGATCGAAATCCTATTACTATGCGTAAGTATGGGGTATCAAGAACTCCAACCCAGCTTGTCTTCGAAAACGGCACTCTCGTTTATAAGCAGGTGGGCAATTATCCCCAAGAGGAGCTGGAGCACATAATTCTGACCGTCCTGCATATGCGGTGAGGTCGCTTACCCTTTGTACTCCCCACCTACCAGCTCGCGAATCCGCTGTGCGATCTTTGGCCCCACCTTTTCCACCTCTTGCAGCTGCTCAGGAGAGGCGGTCATTACCTTCTCGACGGATCCGAAGTGCTTGAGCAGGTTCTTGGCTACCGCTGGCCCCACGCTGGAAATAGCAGATATCAAGTACTCTTGCTGCTCTTTGAGCGTCCTGGCGGTCTTGTGGCCATGCACCTTCGGCTCGTGCCCTTCCCGCATCTCTCTTCGGGCCAGCAGGGCAATAACTGCGGCCGTTTCATCCCGATCTTCTGTGGGAATGATGGGGACGCCGTAGTCTACAGCCACAGAGGCCATTGCTCCGCGAATGGAGCCCGCGTTCATCTGCCGGGTGTAAAGATCCCTGCCCTCTAAAATTAAAACCGGCCGATCGTAAGTCCTGGCCAAATCAGCTATCTGCCGGAATAAGTTTCTCTGCGGATCGATGATCGAGGCCACAAAATCCTGTGCCGTTTTGCGTTCGATGGCCACCCGATCACTGACCACATAGTCGCCCACCTCCAGATTCTTGACGGTGACATCGAGGCCCAGAGACTCTAGAAGCTTTGCCATCTCTCTCTCCCTCGAGTCCACAAAGATTTTGGCAGGCATTTTGCCCGGCTCGTCCGCTTCTTTTTGCTCTTTATTTTGCAGTGCAGCCAGCGCATCTTCCTTCTTTGCAGGCCCGGCATGCCCTGCATGCCCGGCAGGTCCGGCCGGATCCTCGGTTATCTGAAGCTGCCGGGGCAAGAACTCTACATGCCGCGATTCCTGGGCCTGACCGCTCAGATCTCGCATCTGCCTGTTCATGGTCTTTTCTTTGCGGTCTGATATCCAGTAATAGGCCTCATCGCGCGTGCCCTTGGCCATTAAAACTACTACTCTGCCGGCTCTCGCCCTGCCTGTCCTGCCTTTGCGCTGAATGCTGCGAATCTCGGAGGGTACGGGCTCATAAAATAGGACCAGATCCGTGGCAGGAATATCGATTCCCTCTTCCCCTACCGAGGTGGCAATGAGGACATTGAATTCTCCAGCCCGAAATTTCTGCAAAATCTCTGCTTGCTTCTTCTGGCTGAGGCCTTCATCATTCTCGCGGCTGGATTGCCCCACAAATCGCACGGCCCGAATGGCCGGATCGTCTTTCAGGAACTTGAGAAGAGATGTGGAAGTATCTCGATAGTTGGTAAAGACCATGATGCGAGACTCGGGCTTTGTAGCAATCTGCTCTTGCAGTATTCTCTTTACCGCGGCAGGCTTGGGATGCTCCACATCCAGCTTTTGCAGGGCATCTACAACCTGCAGGAACCCGGGGTCTTGCATTATCCGCCGGGATGCTTTGGAACCGCTTCGCGAGAGGGCTTCTCCTTCAAGCCTCTGAAAATATCTGGCCAGTGCATCCGGCCCCTGCGTCTCCGCCAGCTCGACGGCATGATGCAGCTTGAAAATCTCGGCCATGAGAGATATGGCCACAAATGTAGATTTATTCGCCTGCGTCTTGGCCGAGGACATGAGTGCGGCCTGCAACGTCAGAAGCTCCTTCTTGGATGACTTGGCATCGATTCTGACCGGGCTGATGCCTAGCCTGTTCAGATCATCTATTCTGGTCTTGAGCAGCTCCTCGATGGCTGAGCGGATAAGCAGAAGCTCTTTGGGAACGGTAAGCTTCACCCACTCTATCTCCCGCATGTGGACAAATGGGGCGACATCGGGATCATTTTCCGTACGGGTCTGGATCTTCTCAATGCCCAGGTTGGTGCAGATCTCGGCAATCTTCTCGCTCTGGCTGCCCGGGCTGGCGGTAATCCCCAGGACCAGCGGGCTTTTCGCCTCGCGATGATAGCGATCGGCGATATAAACATAAGCATAGTTGCCCACTGCCCGGTGCGCTTCGTCAAATATCACCAGGGAGACATCCTTAAGATCGATCCTTCGGGAGAGAAGATCGTTCTCGATCACCTGCGGAGTGGAGACAACAATGCTACTTTGCCTCCAGGATTCGACCCTTTTTTCCGGAGGGCTCTCCCCTGTCATCATGGTGACGATATCTCTTTCTTTGAGCACACGCTGCAAGAAAACGGCATGCTGCTCCACCAGAGGCTTGGTGGGAGCCAGGAAAAGAATCCTGCCCTTATCCATTCGAGCCAGCAGCACCATGAGAGCAATGACGGTCTTGCCCAAGCCCGTAGGTACTACAATAAGGCTGGAGGCCTTGAGAGCCGTGGCGGCCAAATCCAACTGGAAGAGCCGCTTCTCTACCGTTTGCGGCAATAGGTGCGGATGCTCCAGGTAGGTGCACATGACTGATCCAATGCTCTCTTGTTGTATTTGATTTCATTGTATCAAAGCTGGTTCAAATTCCCCGGCTCCTCTAGGAGTAGATTAGGTCTATTGATCCATATTTATTATTAATAATATATCATCTATGCGATCCTTCGACTATTATGGCTTTCCTAAACTCGTTCCTGGATACGAGGAAGATCGCAAGAATCTGAGTGGTTTTGAAGGATAAATTTATATAATATAAAAGTAACAGATTGATAGAAAGCTAAAAATCGCTTGTTTGGCGAAATAGCTTGAATTAATCGCTTAATAAAAAGGGGGCGAAAAGAAAAATGAAGGGAGTAATAATAGTAGCATTTGTGTTAGCAATTGCCCTTATTGGAGGTTGCAGCACTGTGCTAGCTAACCCACCACTGGTTCCTCCAGTGCAGTATGAACAGTTCTGTGAAGCACAAAAAGTATCCGGAACAGGGATTATCGATGTCAGCACGTCGATAATCGACAAGAAGATAGCACTTGAATACTACAATACAATGGCCGGCGACGGCGACATGGAGCTTGACTCCGAGCATGCTTACTCTCAGGATGCTGAGAAGCTGAAGAGGACTGTAAGCTCGGTAAACAACAGCAACGAGTCCGGCTTTAACCTCGTCGAAACCACCAAGCTGACATATGCAGGCGATACACCTCTGACCGGTGGCAAGTACCTGCATTCCAAGGCATTCTATGGCGGCATCGGCGCTGATGTCCAGGAGATGTTCTCTGTAAACGAGATGGAAAAGGATGAAACCGCATTCTTTGCTTCTACGACGCCTTATCGGCCGAAGGACAATGTCAGCCCGGAGGACTTGATCAAAAAGCTCAAGGCTGCAGGAAGAAACACTACCGAAGTCGAGAGGCTCATGACGGCAAGCAATGATATCTATATCCCGTCCCATCTCATAGGCCTTGAGACCAAGAACTCCTTCAATGGTACCTGGGGCACCGATGCCAAGTGGCACAAGATATTCTACAAGGATATCAAGGCCCACGAGATGTTCACAGGAACCTTCGAGGCTGAGAAGACTATCAAGTTCCATGAGAATCCAGTGCCCGAAAGAATCCGTGCGCCATGTGAAGGCATTGACTGCTAGGCTGGGCCCTGGCAGCCTTTTTCTTTTTATTGTGGGATTATTATGAAAGTGCTTTTAATAATACTGATTCTGGTGGCTTTCCCTGCTGGGGCCACTGTAGAAGATCCAGGAGGCGGGTCGAGCATGGACACGGGCGGCACCTGGCCGGTCCAGACGGAGCCTTCTCTTCCGTCATTTCTTCCCAGTCCCTGTCCCGATCCGTCCCTGTGCCTGGACGTCAGTGTGAATCCTGTAGGACCCAAAGCCGATTCAGAGAAAATATATGTAACTCAGGGAAAGACTCTGGAGTTTCTGGTCAGCGTCGAGAATTGGGGCTCAAGTGAGGTGAAGGCAGGCCTAGGCATAAGCTCTAAGAGCTGCCCGATGGAGTGGTTTAGCTGGACGGAAGGGGGCCTGTCGATTCCTGCCGGCAGCACACGCACCAAGAAGCTGCTGGTCAGTACGGATACCAATGCCATGGCCGGAACATATGATTTTGCGGTTGATGCATCTTCTTTATGCTGCAAATCCAATCCTGCAGAAGGAGATTTCATAATTCAGGATTTAGATTATGCCTCGGAGACTGCCATCAGTGGAACCGGCCAATTTCTGTTAAATAAGAATGTGCGATCAATGGACTCGGGTATAAAGTCAAATAAAGAGATAATATTTAGTGGCAGCGTGGACGCCCTGGTGAAAAATGAATATCTTGTGGACGGGTCTTTAGGCAAAAATCCAAACTTCGAATCAAGAGATGCAGTCGATAACTACAATGCTCTTTCGCCTGGGGACTCCCTGATAGGAAACGAGAACTTTAAAAGTTCGGCCGTCTTCGGAGGAGTGGGTGCGAAATTGCAGGAGAGCTACGATCTCCGGCAGATGGAGTTTGAGAGCCAGAGCTTCAATTTGCACCAGACAGGATCCATGAAGAAAACGGCGGAATTTAATACTGTCAATAACTTCACCGGCTTCTATCTGATCGACGCCAAGCAGACAATTCCCGGCCAAAAGAACCTGCTCGAGCATGAGGAATATCTAGGGTCCTTCGAGATCAACCGAAAAATACTCTTCCGCAATAAGCCGACATCCGAATCTCTGTGCTTTGCGGCAGATTGCGCGAAAAAGCCAGGCCCCGATAACAGCGATAAAGTACCAGGGCAATTTGTTAGCCCCTGTTCAAGCGGCTCATGTAATAAATTCACGAATGCTCTCAATGCCTTCTCTAAGTCCGCTTGATATTTTTTTATTATATTGGATACCATGCAGCAGATCTGCTGTATATTCAAATAATAATTATAAATAATAATATATGTTGCATTTTCATTATAGGCATTTATCGAAATAAGTAAATTTGCTAAAGGAATAAGGCGAAGATCTCGGGGGTAATGAAAGAATATGTCATTTCAATCTTCCATTGCTCTTCGCCCAATCTACTAACCGCGTTCATTCTATTTAAATCTTTTCTTATTAATTAAGTAAATTTAACATTGCTTTGTTGTATTAATCTTAAACACAATGCTATTATTGAATATCATAATCAATTATGTTACATTGAAATTTATTTAATTTATTTATGTAATGGTTATAACACAACCCCTCTGACTT
>Ga0351905_1004_pt1 | contig 72965 bp, 73 predicted proteins | sample BONcelHT113001E4_FD_205822 | JGI IMG/M metagenome (GOLD analysis project Ga0351905, IMG submission 205822) | Enriched cells from coal bed in the Powder River Basin, Montana, United States - BONCAT cells T11 rep1 HSBNCT.T11.300.1.E4 ... | reverse complement strand
AGACCAACAATTAATGCTTGAAGAAAACATCACGCTCTATCAAAAACTAGATGAGGGAAAAATCGATGCCAATAAACTTAGTGAGGCGCAGAAGCGTGCCGGAAAAATCCTGATAGTGTCTAATCTCGATTTAGACGAGAATACTATATTTATGCAATATAAAAGTAGAGACCGAATCGAGAAGCTCTTCGATACCTACAAAAATGCTCTTCAAGCAGACATTCTCTATTTGCAGGATAATGAAAGTGTCTTCGGACATATTTTTATTTCGTTTTTATCATTATATGCCTACACCAAGATTGAGATGGCTCTGAAAAAAGCTGACCTTTTAAGAAAGCAATCTCCAAAAGACATCCTGCTTGATCTGAGCAAGGTGTATTTGGTAGAATTAAATGACTGCAATATAATTTCGGAAATACCTAGAAAATTAGAGACGCTTGACGCTAAATTAGGATTTAATTTATTCCCTAAAAACCGGAGTTAAGGTTTCTAAAAGAAAGACTTATAGCCTGACTCGTCCTTCATTCCTTCTAGAACGCCAGCCATTAGGAGGAGAGAGGCAATTTAAGTCGGAGTGATGGGGCTTGAGGACTGGCCAGGCCCGCAGCTCCATTTATCTCACTCAGCATAATCGATTTTATGGGCTTGCTACTTTTCTGATAGGAATGCACATTACACGCACCACATTATAAAATCATTCTAAACATTATTTATAAAACTAATAATTTAAATTTAGGAGCGACCGGATTTTCAGGGCTTATCTCCTGCAAGGAATCCGGGCAACTTAGACCGCATATACGCCTCGCGGCGGTGGTTGGGACTGACTTTGAGGTATATGCCCGTTGTGGCCAGGGACGCATGCCCTAGCTGGTCCTGTAGGTCGCCCACAGGTACGCCGCTATCCAGGCTCCAGACGGCGAAAATGAAGACCTCATTACTTTTAAGCGTACGTGGTCGTCGTGCCAATGTATATGCAATGTTAGTATTATGGCCTAGAACTACTTGCTTCTTTTCAAGCAGAAGTCTAAGATGTCTATAATTAGGAAAAATTTGAGTCTGTCATCACCACATTATCAACGAGATTAGCATTAGGTCTCCCAACACCTTTATTAAAATCAAGTTACTATTTCCAGAAGGAGGCTTGAATTATGGAATTCCTTGACATTATGAGCATCTCACACCGCTATATGGAGATACTAAACCCTTCCACGCCTGAAAAGATCATCAAACTTGGCAAATTACTCAAATTGAAAAAAGGAAACCGGGTCATTGACTTCGGTTGTGGTTGTGCCGGACCCCTTACTCTCTGGGCTGAGGAATTCGGTATTACTGGTATTGGAATAGATATATCCGAGGATTTCTGCGACAGGGCTAGGCAAAAACTGGCTTCGAAAGGTTTATCGGACCGAATCGAAATCGTTTGCTCCAATGGGGCTGATTACATATTCGAAGAAGGGGTTTTCGATGCCGCAACATGTATTGGGTCAACGTTTATTTTTGGCGGCTGCCAGCAGACACTCCAAGTACTGAAGCGAGCTGTTCATCAGAATGGACGCCTTGGTATCGGTGAAACCCACTGGCTTAGCAATCAGGTACATCCGGTATACGCCCAAAAACAGACAACTACCCATACAGAAACGGAACTAACTCAATTTACCCGGGATGAAGGCTTTCAACTCGAATACATCATTCGTGCCAGCTACGACGACTGGGACAGGTACATTTCGGATGGTTGGTATGGACTGATACGTTGGCTCGAAGAAAATCCCACCCACACTGACTATGAACAGGTATTCAAGCATTTCCGTACTGACCAGGATGATTATTTACAGTTCCAACGCCAATATATGGGTTGGGCCATGTACTGCCTCGCTCCCATGAAATCTCGTTGACAATGGATAGTCTGCCAGAACCGAATTTGTTACCATCGAAATTAAAAGAGAAAATTGGCTGGAAGATTTACAGGTTATACGCACATCTCTTCTTATCGAGACGCTCTTAGATCCATGCACTCACCGGCCCAAACCCAAGCAGATCATACGCCTCTTTTACCAGGGCCGGCGCCACCGTGGCACAGATCTCCGTCGTTGAAAGCCTCTTTGTGCCCCACCCGGCTTCTGAATCATGGGCACCGGCACGCCTGCCATGAGCGCATTCACCACATGGCTATGCCTGAGGATATGGGGCGTGACCTTCCTCCTGGAGAGCTTCTGCCGGGGCGAGACCTCCTGGATCCCGGCCTCTTCTGCCAGGCGGTCTATTGTCAGGAGCACGGTCTTGGTGCATAGGTGTCCCGAGCTACGGCCAGGGAAGAGCCACTCCTAACCGGGCTGCAGGCTTTCCAGGATGGCCTGCAAAGTTCCCTGTCTCACCCGGACGGCCCCGCTTCACAGATCAGATTGCTAGAACAAGCAAGAAGCATAATAATCTTCAAAATATCTGCATGGAATTCAATCCATCCCCCCGATCCTGTGCTCGTACCCCTTCGCCTCCACCCTCCTCCTCTTGCCTACCTTCTCCATCCAGATCCCCTCTTCCACCACCTCTCCAATCACCGTCAGGGCGCACGCTTTCCGGGCCGCCTCCAGCCCCTCCCGTCTAACTGTGAAGACCAGCTCGAAGTCCCCGCCCGCGCTCATCACAGTCTCCAGCGCCTTCTCGTGCCCCACCATATCCGCCAGGCCCGCGGCCACGGGCAGCGCCTCCTCATGCACGACGAAGCCCACCCGGCTCACCTCGGCGAGATCGGAGAGCGATAGCGCCAGGCCGTCGCTGTTGTCCATCATGGCCGTGACCGCCCGGCTCTTGGCCAGGGCGCGGCCCTCCGCCAGGCGCGGCTCGGGCTCTAGCAACCGCGTGATTAAATCGCTTTGCACTTCATGCTGCCAGGCCCACAAGCCCCCGCCCGCGCCCCCCAGCGCGCCGGTAGTGCAGAGCAGGTCGCCCACACGTGCGCCCCTCCTCCTCAGAACGAGATCCTTCTCTACAAAGCCCAGGGCTGTGCCTGTGATAGTCAGCTCCTGATGCGAGTCTGTGTCTCCGCCTATGATTCGCGTGCCGTAGTAAGCAGCGCAGTCCCCAAAACCCGAGAAAAGCTCATCTATGAAGTACAGGTCCGCTTCCGGCGGCAGGCCCGCAGCGATTAGAACGCCCGCCGGTTCTGCGCCCATGGCGGCGATGTCACTCAAGTTCACAGCCACTGCCATCCAGCCCATTTGCCAGGGATTCATGATATCGGGAAAGTCCGTCTTCCGGTGCAGCATATCCGTAGTAGCCACCAGATAGCGCTCGCCTGCATCAATCACGGCGCAGTCGTCATTCTCCACTCCGCCCAGGATCTCGGAGATGCGCAAAATCAGCTCTCTCTCACCCAAAACATTTCCCGACATTAATGCCTGCCCGCCTTCTCTTGCTGAATCGATCAGAAGGCTAATAAATTTTGAGACTATTACTATCAATACCATGCTCGATTACAAAAGATTATTTATTCCTGTCCTGGCGCTCCTCCTGATTCTCCTGCTCCTGCCCCCTTCTTTTTCCGAGACACGGGTCTGCTCCGAAGGGTGCGATTACACCAGCATCCAGGCAGCGCTCGATGCCGCCTCCTCCGACGACAAAATCGTAGTGGAGAGCGCAGCGTATCGCGAATCGTTGATGATCAGCAAGAACGTAAACCTGCACGGCCTGGACACAGGCAAGGGAAAGCCCGTGCTTGCGCCGGAAAACGGGCGGGTAATCCTGGCCTCCCGTGGTGCCGTCTTGCGGGGCTTTGAGATCAGTGGGCCTGCCGGCTCGGATGAATCCGGTTCGGATAACGAGAACTGCACTTTAGAAGTCGTCCTTCCCGCCAGTATTTACCTCAATGACTTTGCCGGCAAGAAGAGCGTCTGCCCGGAGGATGCCACTTACTGGAATTCCAGTGACGGCATCAACTATCAGTTCAACAGCCGGGTGCTGCGTAGCCGCCTGGGAAACTACTGGGCCGACTATAACGGAACGGATGAGAATGGCGACGGAATTGGCGACCAGCCCATGATCCTGAACGAAAAAAATATAGACTATTACCCCCTGATACTTCCTGTGGACAGCTATCGAATACCTGATGAAAAGGAAACGAAAGTCGAGCTTATACGCGCCAAGGTGAACGAGCCCTTCACCATCTCCTTGCCTGCCAATCCCACTACGGGTTATGAGTGGAAGGTAGATTACGATTATGTCCTGCTCAAACAGGAGAGCGCAGAGTTTGAGAGGGCCACCTCAGAAACGGTACGTTTGGGCGCGGGGGGAACTTCCGTCTTTGTCTTCACGCCCATTAAACCAGGCAAGAGCACCATCTACTTCGTCTATAAACGGTCCTGGGAGAATATTGTAGCAGATACGAGATCCTTCCATGTGGAGATAACTGCCTGAAGCTGACGGGCTTTTATCTCCAAAAAAATTTATAGAACTAGCTCTTAAAGTTTATCAAATAGAATCTCCCACGGTCTCTAACCGGGTGAAAACTACTGGTTTGAGCTTACGGAAGAGGAGAGGTGGATCTTCGTGTTTGGCATATTTTCGTTTATCGGCTGGCTGATAATAGGAGCTATTATCGGCTGGATCGCAGGAAAGGTTTGGGTGGGCCACGGCTTCGGCCTGATAGGAAACATAGTGGTCGGCATAGTAGGCTCCATTATTGGAGGTGCCATCTTTGGCGGGCTTTTGGGCACATCCGGCATAGGTGGCTGGATTACCTCTATTCTGGGGGCCATTGTACTGCTAATTATTGCGGGATTTATCAAGAGATAGGGTATTTGACTATGGCTGAGATAGGACGGTTAAGGAAGAACGAAACCACTGAGGTTGTGGTACAGAAGACCGAGTTTCACGGCTCAGTGGGAATAGATGTCCGCGAGTATGTGACCAGTGAGAGGTACACGGGCTGGTCCAAGAACGGAATTAGAATCCCTGTGGAGAAGTGGCAGAATTTCAAGGAGATCTTGGACAAAGTAGACATGGTCAAAAAGGTGGACAGTGCCTAAAGATGATCGTGAGAGGTTTGAAGAAGAATATCGAGACTGGATCCGGCTCATGTCACGGGACGCAGCCTGCCGGCTCTCCGCCCTGCCTCTTCCCGAGCAGAAGAGAATCCTGTTGGCTTACGAGGACTTCAAAGACCCGGGCCAGGTCTATCGCGAACTGTCCCAGGCAGAGCGAGTAAGGAGCCTGGCCGGGGAGCGGATTTCGTCCTTCATCGTAGTAGAGACAAGCTCTATCACCTTCTTTCCATCTGTTTGCATCCCTATCCCCGGAGCGCTTGATTATGCCGTGGCCATGAACAGGCGCCTTTTTTGCCGCAACCTGTGGTTTCCTATTATCTCTCTAAACACCGAATATATCCGTCAGAGTCCCGACCACACCCTGGCCTTTGCTCTGGAGCACGAGTTTGAGATGAGCCGCATCTATCAGGAAATATCCTCACGCCTGAACGCGATTTCTCCGGATGAAAAACGCGAAATAATGACCTATGCTCAGGAAATCGCCCAACAGAAGCTGACGATAACTCCAGAGGAACTGATAGAAGACGAGCGTCTCATGCATCAGCTATCCCTGTCTTCTCCGCTTCTGCCAAAGCCTTATGCGGAAATGGCCCTGCTCCATTACCTTGAGGCAAATTTCCCCCGCCTGAAGCCCTTTGGCCAGAAAAGTGCAAGCCCCGAGGAGGAAGCCCTGGGCGAGGGGCTGGCAGAGGAGTTTTCCAGTTGGTCGGAGTTCTCGGCAAAGACCTACGAGCTTTTCGTGCGGGAGATTGCCGCCAACCAGAGAGATGCCAACCATGGCTACGCCTGAAAGCTGGGACTAGCCAGGAAGTATTTATATAGTGATCACCATCAATTCCTGGTCATTACAATCCTTAAGGAGATTTCAATTTGGCAAAATCCGATATCAAATCTGAGGCTAGTTCAGATCCTAAAGCCGAGGCGAAGAAGCCTGCGGCCCCTAAACCGGAGGTCAACATCGGCATGGTGGGCCATGTCGATCACGGCAAAACCACCCTTGTAAAGTCACTCTCAGGCGTCTGGACCGATCAGCACAGCGAGGAAGTTAAAAGGGGCATCTCCATCCGCCTGGGTTATGCAGATGCAACCTTCCGAAAATGCCCAAGTTGTCCCGAACCGGATGCTTACAGTGTAGATGAGAAATGCTCCCACTGCGGCACAGAGACGCAGGTTTTGCGCACCGTTTCTTTCGTAGACTCGCCGGGCCACGAAACGCTCATGGCCACCATGCTCTGCGGAGCAGCGATCATGGACGGAGCCGTGCTGGTCATCTCAGCCAATGAGCCCTGCCCCCAGCCCCAGACCAAAGAGCACCTTATGGCCCTCAACATCACGGGCATCGACAAAATCGTGATAGTGCAGAATAAGATAGATCTCATGTCCAGAGAACAGGTAATGGAGCACTATCGCCAGATCAAGGATTTCGTAAAGGGAACTGTGGCCGAGAATGCGCCCATTGTGCCTATTTCCGCCCAGCAGAACCTCAACGTCGACATGGTCATTGAGGCCGTCGAGAAGGTCATTCCAACCCCACCCCGAGACGTCAAAAAGCCGGCTCTTCTGAAGATTGCCCGCTCCTTCGACATCAATCGGCCGGGCGCTACCCCCGAAGCCCTTAAAGGCGGAGTCATCGGCGGCTCTCTCAGCCAGGGCGTCATGCATACGGGCGACAAGATAGAGATTTGTCCGGGTCGACTCGTGGAATACGAGGGCAGGAAACAATGGGTGCCCATCCAGACCAAAGTAGTAACACTGCTGGCTGGAAAACAGGTTCAGGAAGAGATCACTCCAGGAGGCCTTATGGGCGTGGGCACTCTGCTCGACCCCATCATGACCAAGAGCGATGCTCTGGTGGGACAGGTGGCAGGAGCGCCTGGCAAACTTCCGCCCGCCAGGTCCTCATTTACCATGAATATGCGGCTTTTGGAGCGCGTCGTTGGAGTCACGGACGAGTCTTCTGTCGAGCCCATCCACTCCAGCGAACCCTTGATGCTCAATGTCGGCACGGCCACAACCGTGGGCGTTGTAACCAGCGCTCGTGAGGGCGGCATTGTTCAGGTGCAGCTCAAGAGGCCTGTATGCGCCGAAAAGGGAGAACGTGTGGCGGTTAGCAGGCGAATTGGTGCCAGATGGCGTCTCATTGGCGTTGGCACCATAACCGAGTAGCATGAAGGCATACATTGATACCAGTAGCATAAAGGTCGTCCTCGATACCAACGCATTGATGGTGCCCGAGCAGTTCGGTGTGGACATCTTCAGCGAGCTCTTGCGCCTGGGGTATGCAGAGTGGCTGGTCCCGGCCTCTGTCCTGGGAGAGCTTCGCTCGCTGGCAACGCGGGCCGATAAGGGAAAGGATAAGATTGCCGCCCGCGTGGCACTGAGTCTGGCTGAGGGCTGCAACGCCGTTGGGGTGGACAATTATAATGCCGATCAGGCAATCATTGAGCTTGCCCTAGAGACGGGCGCCGCTGTCTTTACTAATGACAAAGCTTTAAAGAAAAGGTTATTTAGTAAAGGCATCACCGTAGTATACCTGCGCCAGGGGCAATATCTAGAGGCGTCGAAGAAGGAGTACTAGATGTATAAGAAGATGAAGCTTAAGGGTGTGGCCAAGATAGAACCGGATCATCTGGGTGATCCCCTCGAGACGGCAGTGGACAAGTCACTGCGCGACAAATACGAGGCAGTAGTTGACAAGTCATTGGGAACCATCGTGGCTGTACTCGGAGCAGATGACATTGGAGAAGGTCACATCCTGGCAGGGGATGGATCTATTTACTACGAAGTCAATTTTGATGCCCTCGTCTTTAAGCCCGAGATGCAGGAGATCATCGAAGGCGAGGTAGTGGAGATAGTTAAATTCGGAGCTTTTCTCTCCTTAGGACCATTCGATGGCCTTCTGCACGTCAGCCAGATCACCAATGAGTATATATCTTATGATGAAAAGAACGCGCGGCTGGTCAGCAAAGAGTCGAACAAGTCCCTCGGAGAAGGAGATAAGGTTCGAGCCAGGGTTATAGCCGTAAGCCTGAATGAGAAAGAGCCTCGCGAGAGCAAGATTGGGCTTACCATGAGGCAAACGGGCCTGGGACGGCTGGAGTGGCTAGAGGGCAATACTAATGTCGAAGTAAGTGTTGAGGCTGAGGTGAAATGACAGAGCAGGCATGCAGAGAATGTCGTAGAATCGTTGAGGGTCAGGTCTGTCCCATCTGTAATTCAGCCTCGCTCAGCAAGGACTGGAGCGGATATGTCGTGATCATCGATCCTAAGGAATCGATCCTCGCGCAAAAGCTGGAGATTACCCTTCCCGGCAGATATGCTTTGAAGGTGCGTTAGAATTGCGTCTCCTCCTTCTCCCAGATGAGCTGCGCTCTTCACTGAAAGAGCCATTGGGAAGGCTATACAAAGGAAACGGCCAAGAGTGCGTAAAGGCCATGGAAAAAGAGCTTCTTTCTGCCAAGAAAGTTGCTGCGATCGGCGATATGACTGCCTTCTATCTCTTGAAGGCATCCATAGTGCCGGATCTGTTAGTCGTGGACAATAAGACTAAGAGGATTCCGGTTTCCGATGATGTCATAGATATGCTGGATCACGAAAGCTATAAGACGATAAAAGTGCAAAATCCCGCGGCGACTCTCAGCAAAGAGCTAATAGACCTTATCTCGGAATCCCTGCATGGCACTACGCATGTTAAGATAGTAGTAGAGGGCGAAGAAGATCTGGCAACGCTTCCTGCCATTCTCTATGCGCCGCCAGGCTCTGTGGTAGTCTACGGCCAGCCCAATGAGGGAAGCGTTCTGGTTGACGTTACTCCCGAAAGGAAGCTACATATCGAAGAATTCATGAAGCGAATGATTGTGGAGGAATGAAGTTGGATATTCAAGTAATAGAAGCAAAAAACAACACCATCTTGAATCGGCGGGAGCTCGTTTTCAAGGTTATTCACGATGAATCGACGCCTTCCAGAAAGAGCGTTGTGGAGAGACTGGCAGCAACTCAAAACTCAAAGGTAGGCTTGGTCTATGTGGACAGCCTGAAGACAGAGTTTGGAAAGCGCGAGACCATTGGATATGCCAAGATCTACGAGACTGCTGAGAGGGCCAAGGAAATAGAGAGAGCTCATATCATTGAGCGCAATACATTCAACAAGCCACAAGAATCCAAGACGGAGGCAAGCTAGATGGCTGCCAAGAAGGGTGCCAAGAAAGGCGCAATTAGGGGAGCCTCTAGATTTTATGAGGTAACCGGCGACTCTATCAAGTCCAAAAAGTCGGTCTGTCCCAGATGTGGCAATGGCGTATTTTTGGCCAGCCATGCCGACCGGCAAAGCTGCGGCAAGTGCGGTTATACAGAGTTCAAGAAATAGGCCTGGGTTACACGGGTCCTGATTCTTGGACCTGATTTTACTCTTTTATAAGCATCTATTTATGACAGGAAGTACAACCAATGATTTGGTGTTTGTTTGGCTGAAATTGGTCTATCTACTTTCATAGCTCTTCTGGTAGCGTTTATTATCTTATCCCAGGCTATAAAGATCGTTCGAGAGTATGAACGAGTGGTCATATTTAGACTGGGGCGCTTTTCCGGAGTGAAGGGTCCAGGCATATTCTTCATTATCCCCATCATCGATCGCGTAATGCTGCTTGACCTGAGGGTCTTTACCATCGATGTGGCCAAGCAGGTGGTCATAACCAAGGATAACGTGAGCGTAGAGGTGGATGCAGTCATCTACTACCGGGTGATGGATCCCTCCCGGGCGATCATACAGGTAGAAAATTACAAGGTTGCTACCTCTTTGCTGGCACAGACCACCTTGCGGGACGTTCTCGGACAGATTGAACTGGACGATCTGCTCTCCAAACGCGACGAATTGAACAAGAAGCTGCAGGATATTTTAGACCGGCACACTGATCCCTGGGGAATCAAGGTGACCGCGGTCACGCTGCGGGATGTGTCTCTGCCTGAATCGATGAGAAGGGCGATTGCCAAGCAGGCAGAATCTGAAAGAGAAAAGAGGTCGCGCATCATCCTGGCCGACGGCGAGTTCCTGGCCTCCAAGACCATGACCGATGCCGCCCGGCTTTATGCGGAAGTGCCTGCCGCCTTGAAGCTGCGGGAGCTGCAGACATTGGTCGACATCGCCAGGGAGAAGACGCTTATCGTTGTCACTCCCAGTGGGGACGCTGGGGCCGGGGCTATGGTGGGCCTGACGGCCGCTTTGAACCGGGAGCTTTCCGAGAGAGAGACATCCCGAAAAGACGAGGCTAAGAAAGATGCCTTGAGAGAAGCACAGAGCGAGGCGGGAACCAGGAGATAAAAACCGATGGAGAAGAGCCAGTCCTGCTCGGAATTTATGGGAAGAGCGGGCCCGTCATCTCCTCCCTGGAGGCAGAGGGGGGCCTCCCTTTTCCTTTTATCGCTATTGCTTTTGTTATTGCCGGCGCTTCCCATCGCTTCCGCCACCACCTCCGGGCCGGTTTTGGCTGTAGAGCTGCAAGGTCCCATCACGCCGGCCAGCGATGACATCGTTGCTGCGGCCTTGCAGGAGGCTGATGCTGGCGGATTTCAGGCTGTGATGCTCCTATTGGATACGCCGGGTGGCGGCCTGACCGAGACCTATGAGATCCTCAGGCAAATGGAAGAGACAGAGATACCCGTCATAGCCTACGTCCATCCCGAAGGTGCAGTCGCCTGGTCGGCAGGAACGCTCATCCTGATCAGCTCCGACGTGGCGGCTATGGCGCCGCACTGCATCATCGGCTCGGCTCAGCCGGTGAGGCTCTCGGCTTTGGGCGAAGCCGAGCCCATCAACGACAGCAAGACCACCAATGCCATCGTGGCCCTGATCGAGGAGAAGGCAAGAGCTCACGGGCGAAACACGACTGCTGCCAGAGAGTTCGTAGCCTCCAATCTGAACCTGAATGCTGATGAGGCCAAAAATTATGGCGTGATCGAGTACATCGCTGCCTCGCCCGAAGAGCTGCTCGGTCAGATCAACGGCAGCCGTGCCAAGAATGCTACCCTGCTCACAGAGGCAGCCGCGGTGCAGTACTTCCAGCCACCCATAAACTTGCAGCTCTTAAGGCTCCTCTCCGATCCGACGCTGGCCGGGCTGCTCATGCTGGTGGGCCTTTATGCACTCATCTTCGGCCTGTCCAGTCCAGGCATCGGATCAGAGGCCTTGGGCGTGGTGGCTCTGGCTTTAGGGCTGATTGGGCTGGGTTTCAATGTTAATATCGGTGCTGTTTTTCTGCTACTGCTTGGCCTGGGGCTGATTTTAGCGGAGCTGCACAGCCATTCCTTTGGAATTTTGGCCGTGGCCGGGCTGATATGCGTAATAGTTGGCAGCATTCTTTTTGTTCCTACCAGCTTTCCCCAGTGGTATGTGCCGGGTAGCTACCAGCAGTCTATGGCTCTGGCCATCATTCTGCCCTCGCTGATCTTGGGCGCATTCCTGGCCTTTGCCATTTACAAGGTAGCAAAAGCCCGCTTTGCCCCGCCGATGCTGGGCCACATTGTCGGTGAGGAGGCGCAGGCCATTGACAGGCTGGACCGTGAGGGCTACGTGCTCTTTCAGGGAGAGTACTGGCAGGCGGAGGCGGAGGACACGGTAGAGAAGGGCGAGATGGTAGTGATCACGGGAAAGGATGGGGGCAGGCTGAAGGTGAAACGGCGATGAGATTAGAGAGAAGTTATTCTGAAGAGGTATGAAAAAGATGAGCACGATTTGGACAATGGGCCTAATTGCCTTATTGGTGACTGTAAATTGCGTCAGCGCCGGTATGGTAAGCCTGGCTTATGATGACGGCATTCCTGAAGACGGCGTTTGGATCGATGAGCCAAATGGACATGCAGTAGTCTTTACAGCACCGACCGATAATTGGAGTCTAAACCGGTTGGCTGTTTTTGGAATGCTCGCCCCAAAGCCCGAATCAGAGCTATTTGTGGTTGAGGTCTGGGATCAGAATCTGAGTCTTCTCTCCAGAACGACCGATAAAGCGAGTTCGTTCTTCGCTAGCAACCTATCCTGGTCTCTGATTGACATCCCGGAGGTCAAGGTATCTGGTGATTTTCTTATCACCTTCTTTGAGTTTGGCGGAGTATTTATTGGAGTTGACACGCCCCCCTCATCCGGAAGGTCCCTATTAGTGGCCAGAAATCCCAACAGGATACTTAATTGGAGCGTGCAAAACCATTCACAAAACAGGACCAACTGGATGATCCAGGCGGTCGGACACTCGCCAGAGCCCGGCCTGGCCCTCGAGATCCTCTCTGATACGGCCGGCGAAAGGAGCCCCGCAAAAATTCGGGCGAAGGCTACAGACCCCGATGGCAATCTCAAAAGCGCTACGCTTTACGTTGTAGACAACAAGACCAGAGAGATCGTCTGGTCGGAAGTGAAGGAGATGAAAGGCCGCAGCTCTGAAGCGGAGTTCTCCTGGCCGGCATCCACGTCCAGAATTTCGGCAAACGGCCGGGATGAGGGCGTGCTATTCGTGATCAATAATCTGGTTGTTATGGAGAATTTGAGTAGTTTGCTAACCTACTCAGCGCCCTGCGTCCTACTGCTGGAGAAGAACGTGAACTTCACCGCTATAGCTTATTTCGGAGAGGATGGGCAGTTTAATGCATTGATAGATGCGTATGGATTCTCTCATTACCTGTCGCAAGATGTGCTGAATATCACAGCGCCAGGCATCGATTACCAGAAGTTCTCTAAGAATAATATTACCATAATCAAAGATACGAGCAAGATCGGCTTTATCAAGATGAAGGTTCCCACCAGGCAAAATGAGCAGGCATCTGTGATAATCGGGCCGAAAGTGCTCTCTGGCTCTCCATCTTCCAATTACGATCTCAAATTACTGCGATCGAATGCAGGCATGGGTGAATATATTGCTATAGTCAAGGTAGAGGATCTGGCATTCAACGAATTGAGCGAAATAGGGGACAGGGCAATCAAAGTGGAATGATTTCCCCGAATGTCTTGAAACTATGCAGAGAGAAATGGCCAAGCCCAGAAGCTAACTTGCGCTGTGAGAGGATAAATGGCCGAATACGGTGAATGGAATCGAAAGGGCGCGTCGCTCAGCGACAAGACGGCAAGGAAAGAGTACAAGGTGGATCAGGAATTCATCATCAAAGGCGTAGAGGCCGGCAAACTTGAATTCCGCTATTCATCCGTATGGGGCAGTCCTTTTATCAGGATTCTAAGACGCCAGCTTGAAGAATACATCACATCCGAGCTGGGACCGGAATACCTGGCAAAAGCCAGGGACAAGATTGAGCTGCAGAAAATCAAGAAAGAGATAGCTGAAATAGAGCAAGAGCTAATCGTGCTTTCGACCAGGAAAGCAGAGCTTGCGGCCAAGAAAGCCAAGCTTGAGGAGAGTATGCCAACTCCGGCTTCCAGCAAACCAGCCAAGAAACCAAAGCTAAAGCTCAAAATGCCGAAAAATATAAATTGAGCCGCCTCCTAAGAATGACCTTGATTTAGGCCAGAGCCTTGTCTTCGAATTTGTTGAGCAGCAAATGCCTGACGACTATGGCCGTGTCCAGGAGATCTTCAGCAATTCCAGAGCCTACCGAAGGTTCAAAGATCTTCTGGAGCACAGGGATCTATTGGAGAAATGGTACGATTTCGAAAGCCATCGTGAGGAAGAGGCCCTGCGCGAATGGTGTCGGGAAAACGAGATCGAGCTAAAATCCACATAAGTCTTTTATACGAGGAGCATAGCATCACTCTGGTTCAATGGATTATTTCGCCCCACAACAACGGTGAGCGGGCGGCGTCGGGCTCTGACCCGGGGCTGATCCAGTGGATTTAAACTCCCTGGAGGACAAACTTGGCTAAACCAAATGCAGGAAAAGAGAAGCCTAAAAAGGCTGATGAAAAGCCTAAGAAGGCCGCTGTAGATGAAAATCTCAGATACATAGTTCGCATTCTAAATACAGACCTGGTCGGAAAGCAACAGGTCCACATGGCCCTGACGGGCATCAAAGGTGTGGGCCGCAGATGCGCCAAGGTCTTTACCGATAAGGCAGGCGTGGATCCCAATGCCACACTGGGCCTGCTTCCCGATTCGGAGATCGATAAGCTCAAGAAGGTCATCGAGGAGGACGCCACCAAGGTCCTGCCTGTTTGGATGGTCAACCGCCGCGGTGATATCGAAACCGGCACTGATATCCACGTTATGGCCATGGACCTCAACATGACTCTACGCGAAGACCTGGACCTCATGAAGAAGATGAGGAGCTACAAGGGCATCAGGCACGAGAGAGGACTGCGTGTCCGGGGCCAGAGGACCAGATCTTCCGGACGCACGGGCGCCATCGTCGGTGTCAGCCGCAAGAAGGAAGGAGCACCAGCCGCAGCACCAGCTGCAACCAAGGAGTAGGTGGTAAATAATGGGATATCCAGGTAAGAGCCGCAAGATGTACGAGCGGCCCCGCACTCCCTGGCAGGCGGAGCGCATAGCTGGGGAAGTAGAGGTCGTCAAGGCCTTTGGCCTTAGAAACAAGAGGGAACTGTGGAAAGCTCAGGCATTTCTTCGGAAGTACAGGCAGATCAGCAGAAAGATGCTCGCAGCCGTCTCCATCGGTCAGGCACCCCAAGAGGCAGAAGCCATTCTCGCTCGCTTAAAGAGACTGGGAATGCTCAAAACGGAAGGAGATCTCGACGCTGTCCTTTCCATGAAGGTTGCCGACGTCTTGGAGAGGAGACTGCAGACGCAGGTCTACCGCCAGGGTCTCGCCAATTCCTTGAAGCAGTCCCGGCAGTTCATAGTTCACGGCCATATTCAGGTCTCCGGGCGCAGAGTTGACGTTCCGGGATTTCTGGTAAAGCGGGGCGAGGAAATGAGCATTGATTATTACATGGGTTCCCCAATGGCCAAGGAAGGCCATCCTGAGAGGGCATCCCGAACATCCAAGGTGGGTGCATAAAAATGGCAGAAGGAAAATGGGGCATTGCCCATATCTACTCGTCCTTTAACAACACGCTTATCACTATCACCGACGTGACCGGAGCCGAGACATTGGCGAAGATCTCGGGCGGCATGGTGGTAAAGGCGGCCAGAGACGAGAGTAGTCCCTACACAGCCATGCAGATGGCCATGCAGGTCGCTGACGCTGTGAAAGACAAGGGGATTGTCGGGGTTCACGTTAAAGTGCGCGCCCCCGGCGGCAACAAGCAGAGGTCTCCTGGGCCAGGAGCTCAGGCAGCCATACGTGCTCTTGCTCGCGCGGGCCTGCGCATTGGCAGAATAGAGGATGCAACCCCCATACCCCACGACGGCACCAAGCCTGCCGGCGGAAAGAGGGGTCGAAGGGTGTAGAGTTTGAAGTTTGAATTGCTGCAGCTCGAGGAGGACCGCATCCGGTACCTCCTCAGCGGCGTCACCGCTGCTTTTGCCAACGGCATTCGTCGCGCCTGCATGAGTGAAGTGCCTGTGCTCGCCATAGACGAGATTGGTCTCTATGACAACACATCGGTGCTCTTCGATGAGCAGATTGGACTGCGCTTAGGAGAGGTGCCCTTACAGGCTGAGGATCTGGATATCTTCTCCCAGCCGGAGGATTGCCAGTGCGGCGGAACCGGTTGTCCCGGCTGTCGTGTGGAGTTCATGCTCTCCTCGGAAGGGCCGGGCATGGTCTACTCCGGAGACATTCAGTTCGCCGATCCAGGTGTCAAGCCCGCCTTCGACAAGATTCCCATCGTTATCTTAGGTGAGGGTGAGAAGCTGGTCATTGAGGGCTATGCCACCAAGCATGTAGGCAAAGAGCACTCCAAGTGGCAGGCTGGCACGCTGTGCGGCTACAAGAATCAGCCCTGCATAATGGTGGCTGATTCCTGCGATGGATGCGGAAAGTGCGTTCTGGTCTGTCCCAGAAACCTCCTGACAGTGGTTGGCGGCCGAGCGAAAACTACAAATATACTGGAATGCTCCCTGTGCAAGCTCTGTGTTGATGCGTGCGAGCCGGGGGCCATTAAGCTCTCGCCCATTATGGACTCATTTGTGGTGTCCATTGAAAGCAGCGGCACTTTGCCCGTCAAGGATCTGGTGGCGAAAGCAGCTGTTGAGATCAAGATGAGGGCAGAGGACTTAGACGCAAAGCTGGCAGAGCTAGCTTAGAATTATAAGGATCGGCCCTAAAGCCGATCTACAAACCCATTTCGAGCGGGGGTTTCCAAGCCAGGTCAAAGGAGCAGGGTTGAGGGCCCTGTCGCGCAGGCGTTCGCGGGTTCGAATCCCGTCTCCCGCATTTAAGCATATCGATTTTTGATCATTAACTCTCTAAATGTTTCTGCTATGGGGGAAAGGATTCCTTTTCACGGGCTGCTTCAAGATGGATGCGTGTATTTCTTAGTTCTGGAAAATAATAATTTGAAAAAAAATTATGTCTGCTTGGGGCTTCAGGCTCAAGCAGTTATCTCGGTCGTGGCAATGAACTTGATGAGGTCAGGTCCAATTCTAGCCTTCTTTTGGATCTGGTTTGCAACGCTGTCCAAGGTCTTGCCACTATCCGCAAGAGATCGGATCTCTTCAATGGTAGCATCTTCAACGGTGAAGTACTCGTCAATGTCCTTACGATGACCCCAAACGTCGCCTTCCAGTAACTTGACACCTTGCATGTCCAGGAACACTTCAATTGCTTTGGACATGGTCTTCATGTAGGAAGGAGGAACTTGGACCATCTGCAAGCGAGGAACTTTCTTCAGCAGGTTGAGGAAATCTACATTGGATGCTCTGAATGCCAGATGGACTGCCTTTTCATTCGGTCTTATCGAGTTGATCTCTTCGCGGGAACTAATTATTCGTATCTTCATGACATATCACCTATACTAAATTCGTTATCTCATAGAACGACATTAAACGTATATAAATTTTTCTGTTTCCAGCAAATGACGTATTTAGTGAAGTATATGGGTTATATGAGATATATCTACTATTATTCGCATGAAAAATAAATATTAATTATGATATAAATAATGGCGATGATAGCCCATACAGCCTATATATTTTAGGGATTTGTACCTATTCTACCAAAAACTGCCTCTCTCCATCCAACCATAATCTTGCCAGCAGCCATAGCAGGCATTCTTGACCGCCAACAAGCGTTCCTTTGTTCCTTGTACTTGCCAAAAAACCGAATTGGGATTCATATACTTATTAGCCCAAAGACGTTCTTTTGTATCTTGCACCGCAATTTTTGCAGGAACATAGGGATAGTTCCAATATGCTGATGGATAATAAGCGGGGTAATAAGAATCCAAATATTCATTCTCCTGTCCTTGATCATGTGGGAATGTATAGGAGAACTCTTGAGCCGTTCCAGTAGCGACTAAACCTAAATAGAAAGCTAGGATTGAAAATACAAAGTAATATTTCATTTGATATCCTCTATATAAGATTCTGTGGTTGAACTAAATAGTTTCCCCTCTTGAGCTTTATCCAATCAATTGGCATCCAGAAGCAGACCAGGGAAGCCCATGTTGAAGAATTGGTTATATGGGTTGTTTTTGCTTTTAACTGTACAATAAAATAGAACTAATAAGATAATAATGAGGAACAAATTATATATGACTACTATTATTTAATATCTTAAAGAAAATTTAGTGCAATTTATTCTTTTCTGGCAGAATCGTGCTGGATTGCCAACTCTGTCTTTAAATAAACAATTGTACCAGAATCTATGACCATTATCGCTCTGTCTTCGGTCACGAGCTACCCAACCCCACTTGATCATAATTCTGAGTACTCTGGCGAGACGGCGTTCTGCTCTGATCCAATCCGTATGTGTGTATATCTCAGGAAGGGCCGCAAGAATAGTCTCATGGGTCATTGTGCCGACCAGATCTTCACCCTCCTATCCGAAGGAAAAACAATATAACATATTCAATTTATATATAATTTCGCCACAATCGTTGCAGAGAGCTTTTCTTTTTGTCAATCCACAGATCTGCCGCAGAGTGTTCCGTTGTAGTTGGACTAGGTTTATTCGTGATCACTTTGGCGGTCTGTGTATCTTTTTTCCTGTGCATAAATTGGTAAGCAATCTCCGGGTCCACCTTGTATCTTTCCAGATAGACTTTCCGAGAGAGCTGTTCTCCTAAAGAGGAAATGTATATTGGATCGCCTACAATTGGTGTGACCTTTCCGCTAGGCAGTATCCACTCAAAACCTTTAGGAGATTCGCATAGCCAGTCTTGCTCAGTATCACCAAGGTTCTGAGGATCGATATCTAATTCGTTCATTGCACCGCAATTTTGACAGACAAAGAGATTTTTAATTTTTCCACTCGTCATTGCGGGTTCTATATCCAACACGTTTCTTATGCCACATTGGTGGCATTTAGCTTTGATTTTTATCCCCATTTAGCCCCCTCTTTGATTAGTAGTTAAACATTCTAATATAAATAATTTTTTGATGTTTTATCTGATGAGCAAGAACAGCTTCATGGTTTTAATCCTACCATTTATTTTTATCGTTTTCCTGGTCTTCGCTTGACCACGACTACCTTTAGCGCGTCTGTTTCGGGCTTATCCAAATATTCCATGCCCACTTTCTTGACTATGGGCTTCCAGATCTTATCCGGCATCCATGCTGGTGCTCCCTTGGGTTTCTTTACCTGTTTTCGCTCACCCGTGAATACGTGAACTTTCTTAGTTCCACGCTCTCTCAGCCTGATGTCAGTAATACCACGATTAGCAGCCTTTAAAGCTGCCTGTCTCGGCTGCTTTCCAGTAAATACTCCATTCTCGTTGCCATCCTTATCTCGCAAGGCAAAGTTTCTCATCTCTTTCTCAGCCAAATTATTCCTCCTACACCAAAGATCGATACGCTCTGATGTAACTGCTTGTATTAATTATTATCCATGAGTAATACTCACGCTATCGGATCGGGTGCGTTGTCCTGTGAAATCCATTGTATGAAAGTAGAGGATAAAATTTCAGTATTATTTTTTCATTAGAAAACTTCGTCCAAGATCTGTGAGCTGGATTTGATTTAAACCATTCTTGAGAGTTAAATGCCCTTCCTTATGAGAGCCGGATTGAGTATTTATGTAGCCGAATTCTTTTAAACGGGTAAAACGATCTAACAATACATTTTTCTCAAGCCTTAAAGCACTCTTGACATTTACTGAAAAAACCCATCCTGTGAGAGATCTATCGCAAATCGCTTTAAGAATTTTTTCATCTATTTCATCTATTACATCCATCAGTCGCAGCCCCTCACACAGCCAACAAAACCTTCGATGTACAATAATGAGGCTGCAAATATTTATAATTATTGTTATAACGGCAGCAGTGCGTCGACGCAGCAATTTACTACTGGTTTAAAATAACCCTGGGGCTTCCGGCTCAAGCAGTTATCTCGGTCGTGGCGATGAACTTGATGAGGTCTGGTCCAATTTTAGCCTTCTTTTGGATCTGGTTTGCAACGCCGTCCAGGGTCTTGCCAGATGATCAAGATTCGCAGACAAATCTATATTAACGGTAGGCGCATTTAATGATGTGATTTGAATTGCTGTGGTGACCGAATATGCACAAATCAAAGCTCTTTAGACAATTGCTTGAAAAACCAGGTCTGGTTCTAAGACCATGCGGTTATGATGCTCTCTCTGCTCTTTTGATCGAAAAAGCGGGATTTGAACTGATGGGAACATCGGGATATGCAATTTCCGCATCGGCAATTGGACAGCCGGATCTCGGACTGATTAGCTTTGGAGAATTGCTGGAGAGAGCCAGAAATATAATTAACAGCGTCTCAATACCTGTCGATGTTGATGCTGATACTGGCTACGGAAATGCCCTGAACGCTTACTGGACAGCCAAAAATTTCATCTGGGTCGATGCGGCAGGCATAAGAATTGAGGATCAGACCTGGCCCAAGCGTTGCGGCCACATGAGCGGAAAAACGATTATCTCCAAGGATGAGATGGTCTTGAAGATTGCGGCTCTGATCAGGGCGAGAGATGAAGAAGGTTCTGATCTGGTTATTGGAGCAAGAACGGATGCCAGAGCGATAGAAGGATTCGACAAAACCATTGAACGCGCCATAGCTTATGCAAAAGCCGGTGCGGATTATATTTACGTGGAATGCCCTCAATCGCTGGAGGAAGTAAAACATCTCGTTAAGAAAATTCAAATACCGTTAGCATTTAACCTAATCCCAGGTGGCAAGACGCCGTTATTCTCCATTTCAGAACTGGAAAGCATCGGCGTGAAGTATCTTTCCATCCCCATGGTCTGCCTCTACCCAGCCGCGAAAGCTATGTTGAATGCCTTGCTGGCTTTGAAAAATGGTGATCTTGAAAAAGTAGGTGAGATCGGCATAAATTGGTCTGAATTTAACGAGCTTATTGGAGTAGGAAAATGGAAGCAATTGGAGAGCGAATTTGGAAAAGGAAATATCTGAAACCATAATCGCATGCCTGACAGATAAAATGAGGGCCCATCCGCCCATCTCAACAGATTTATGCTCATCGAATAGGAGATACGTCAAATGAATACAAACATAAATTCAAATTCAAATCCGAAAACCACTGACACCCAGAACCGCATCACGCTGCAGAACATCGCCCGGCGAGTCATGCTTACGCGAGGACTGCTCCCCGAATTTTCCCCTCAAGCCGTAGCCGAGCTTGCCAAGATTCAGGCCCCGGCAAATGCGAGCCTTGCTACGGCGGCTCGTGACTTGAGAGATCTGCTCTGGGCTTCTATTGATAATGACGACTCTGAGGACTTGGACCAGCTCACCGTTGCCGAAGCGATGCCTGAGGGAAAGATAAAGATTCTAGTTGCCGTGGCGGACGTGGATGCGCTGGTCAAGAAGGATTCCGCCATCGACAAGGACGCGCAGCACAACACCACCTCGATCTACACTGCCGCCCAGATATTTCCCATGCTGCCGGTGAAGCTGTCTACCAACCTCACCTCCCTTAATCCCAACGTGGACCGTCTGGCCCAGGTGGTTGAGATGGTGATCGGCCCGGACGGATCGCTCCAAGACTCGGACGTCTACCGGGCAGTCGTGCGCAATCATGCCAAGCTGGCCTACAATAGCGTGGGTGCCTGGCTGGAGGGAAAGACGCCCGTGCCTGAAGCAGTGACTTCCCTGGAAGGGCTGGCCGAGAACCTGCTGCTCCAGGACCAGGCCGCCCAAAAGATGAAGAGTCTTCGCCATGCTCAGGGCGCGCTCAGCCTGGAAACCATTGAGGCGAAGCCGGTATTTGAAGGCGACAAAATCAGCGATCTGCAGGTGGAAGAAAAGAACCGGGCCAAGGAGATCATCGAGGACTTCATGATTGCCGCCAACGGCGTGACAGTGCGATACCTCTCCGCCCGAAATATCCCCTCAATCCGCCGCGTGGTGCGCATTCCCAGAAGATGGGATCGAATCGTGGAGATTGCTGCCGAGCACGCCTTCAAGCTTCCCAAGAATCCAAATGCCAGAAAGCTGGAGATGTTTCTCCACATGATGAAAGAGGCCGATCCGCTGCGCTTCCCGGATCTCTCTTTAGCCGTGATCAAGCTTTTGGGAAATGGCGAATACGTGGCAGAGCTGCCCGGAGAGGAAGCTACCGGACACTTTGGCCTGGCCGTCAAGGATTACACTCATTCCACCGCCCCCAACCGCCGCTACACCGATCTGATCACGCAGCGCCTGCTCAAAGCCGCCATTGAAAAAAGACCGGTGCCCTACAGCCTGGACGAGCTGGATTTTCTGGCCGAGAATTGTACGAAAAAAGAGGATGCAGCCAACAAAGTGGAGCGGCAGGTGGGCAAGTCCGCAGCCGCGCTTCTCCTGGAGTCGAGAATTGGAGAGCGATTTGATGCCATGGTTACCGGCGCATCTGAGAAAGGCACCTGGGTCCGGCTCTTGGATATTCCGGTGGAAGGGATGCTCAAAAGCGGAAGTAAGGGCCTTGACGTCGGAGACCAGCTCTCTGTAGAACTGGTGTCAGTAGACGTGGAGCAGGGATTTATTGATTTCATGAGAAGGTAGAATCGTAGAATCAAAAGGATTAATAATGGATGTGTCAATTACCTATTGAGGAGGTCTAAAATGTCCAGAGCATTGCTAATTGTTGTGCTGTTCCTATCGGTGATCCTATCGGTAGCTTGCGGCCAGCAAGCAGATACATATGAACCGAATAATGAGATTGGAGATGCAAGCGATCTAAGTCCCAGCCAGACAGTAAGTTCCAGCGTATTCCCTGCGCAGGACGCAGACTTCTACAAGATTTACGTTGATAGTCCAGGAATACTGCAAGCCCAGCTATCCAATGTCCCTGCAGAGATGAAAGGCAGGATTGACTTCTATGGCAAGAACTATAACTGGATAACCAGAAAGGATGCAGAGAACCCCGGCGAGGCGGTCGTCCTAACAGTCGACATAGGCAAAGCCGGATGGTACTATTACAGAATAGGGGACCTCAGTGGCGGTTCTTATGGATCGGATTATTCCTTTGCGGTTTCCTTCGAGCCAGTAGTAGATGAAGAGCCTAACGGCGAGATTGGAGACGCGACTGAGATGCAAACGGGTGAGAAAGTTGATGCATACATCTTCCCGGCCCAGGACCGAGATTTCTATAAGACATACCTCAATAGCTCCGGTGTACTGGAGGCATCACTGACGAATGTGCCCCAGGCCATTGCAGGCAGCATGAAGGGCAGGATAGATCTCTACGGCAAGAATATGAACTGGATAACCAGGATGGATGCAGAGAATCCGGGAGATAACGTTACCCTTAAAGTTGATATTGGCAGTCCTGGATGGTACTACTTGGGCGTAGGCGATCTTAACGGCGGATCGTATAACTTGACTTATGGATTCCTGTTGAACTTTAAGCCTGTAGTTGATGAGGAGCCGAATAACGAGATAGGCGATGCCACGGAGATCCAGCGAGGCAGCGAGAATAAGGGATTCATCTTCCCTGCGGGAGACGGAGATTTCTACAAGATCTATGTTGATGCACCCGGATCGCTGCAGGCTTCCTTGGAAGGCGTTCCTAAATCCACCAAGGCCAGTATGAAGGGCAGGATAGACTTCTACGGAAAGAATTACAACTGGATAACCAGAATGGATGCACAAAAGCCTGGTGACGATGTTCTGCTTAAAGTGGACATAGCCAAGGCGGGATGGTATTACTTCGGCATTGGCGATCTTAATGGCGGATCGTATGATGTAGAATATACCTTCAAAGTGACCTGAAAAAGATGGGATTGGAGGCTCGGGTTATTGCCGGGATCTCCAATATTTTATTATTTTTTTATATTATAAGCAGCTTGCTGCACAAATACGCCTCTTACGTTCCAATTCCTTCGTTACTTCGATTCTTGTAGGTAAAATAACGATAATAATAAGTACTAAAGTTGCATAAATATCTCAAGAAATGGGGGTTCCTATTTGAAGAGTCATTCCTTGTCGGCCGTAACGGCACTATTGATCTTGATTTCGTGCATTTGGATTGTGGGACACGCCGCAGATGCAAAAGCAGGAGGAGGCACAGGGCTGCCTTCATCTCATATGATTGCCAATGTTCCCTGGCACCAGCAAATGAATGGCCTGTTTTGCGGAGAAGGAGTTCTGGAAGGAGTATATGATTATTATGGGCCGGACATCAATCAAAAAGAGATCGCAGATGTGGCCCGAAGTTCTTCTGCGGGCACGTGGTCATTTGATATGGTCAGGGCGGGCCACTTCAGCTCCATGAGCTTTGCTCAGGGGAGATTCTTCCCTAATGATGTCCCCACTGCAGGATATCCGGAAAGGGCTGTGGGTTATGCATCCTTCCCTTATTCCTCGGATCAATTTTGGCTGGCGGACTTGAAGGGTCTTATTGCTGCTGATACTCCGGTGATTCTGCTCATGACGTTCGAGCCGAATGGCGGAGGTGGTCACTACCGGACCGCGATAGGATACGACGACGAATTAGGTATCATTTACTTTAGCGATCCCTGGGGAAGGGATCAGAAACACCAGACCGACAATACGGGAATCACTGCCTGGACCTATGATGAGCTGCAACGTGGCTGGAACTACACAGCCGAGGGAGAATCCCATCCATACTGGGGTTTAGTGATAATGCCCTGGAATGTCAATGTCAAAGCCTCCGGATCATTAAAGCCGGGCTCAACAGCGACGGTTACCGCAGATGTCACTTACTCTTGCCCAAGGCCATTCAACTCATCGATGTTTCCTGCCAAAGATGCTGTGGCAACAATAACCTTGCCTGATGGGATGAGCCTTGATTCCGGGTCCATGAATACATTCCTGGGAGATATGAAAGCAGGATCAACTGCCAGAGCAACCTGGAAGGTGAGGATAGGCGAGCCTGTTAGCGGAAAGACGATAATTGTGCAGGCCCAGGGAAAAGTATCCGGCCAGGTGCCAGAGGCGTACTGGACCGGGATGAGCGTATCGTATCCAGCCTACAGCTATACAGATGCAATTGGTGGAAATGGATCGATCAAACTGTAATTGAGGACTCCTCTTTTCTTTTATTTTTATAAGTGCAACCAGAGAGATAGGCATATCCCAATGTGTCTATAGTGCAAGATTGAGTTCGTTCACCTCACCGGCTGCTGCTGGCTGATGCAGTGCACCGTCCCGAGGCCGTGCACCATCTCCCGGCAGTTGATGCCGACGACCTTTCGCTCCGGGAAGGCCTCCTGGATGATCTTCAGCGCCACCTTGTCGTTCCTGTGCCCGAAGACCGGCACCATGACCACATCGTTGCCGATGTAGAAGTTGGCATAACTGGCGGGCAGCCGCCGCTCCGCGCCCACCTTTCCCGGCATGGGCAGCTTGATAACCTTCAGCGGATGGCCGTCCTGGTCCGTCTCCCGGCAGAGCAGCTCGTAGTTCTGCTTGAGCGGCAAGAAGTTTTCATCCTCGGGATCGTCCTCGTAGGCGCATAGGACCGTGGTCGGATTCACGAACCTGGCAATGTCGTCCACATGCCCGTCCGTGTCATCTCCGGCAATGCCATCTTTTAGCCAGATGACCTTCTGCACACCCAAGAATTCCCTGAGATAGCTCTCTATCTCTTCTCGGTCCAAGGATGGGTTTCGGTTCCGGTTGAGCAGGCACTGCTCCGTTGTCAGCACCGTTCCGCAGCCGTTCACATCGATGGAGCCGCCCTCCATGACAATGCCGGGCAGGAAGCACTCCATCTTGAGGTCGTCGTTGATGAGGCAGGCAATTCTCGTGTCTGCCATCAGCTCCTCATACTTCTCGCCCCAGGCGTTGAAGATCCAGTTAACAGCAGCCACGCTCTTGCCCGACTTATTCTCACGGACCACAAAGGTGGGGCCGTAGTCCCGGAACCACACATCCGCATAGCTTACCAGGTGGAAGTGAATCCGGTGCAGGTCGACCTTTTCGCTCTTCAGCCGGTCTACGACGGCACGAAGCAGCATCTCGTCCTTGACCAGCAAGTTGACGGTCTCGCTCTGGTGAATGGCTTTGATGATGGCGGTGTAGGCCTTCTCCACTGCCTCGATCTCCGGGAAGCTGTCCAGGTCGTAGGGCCAGGAGAGCCAGATGGCCTCATGCCTCTCCCACTCTGCCGGCATGTGGTAGCCTAAAGAGCGTGGCGTGTCCTGCAGGCAAAGCCCTTCTTTCCTACTCTTCTCCGGCTTTTCCTCCTCTTGCACCATCTCGATGATGGGCCAGTAGACATCGGGCCGGCGGTTGCGGAAAAAGCCCCAGCCCTCCCGCACCGCCTCGTTCTTGGCCAGATCAAGCTCCACCACCAGCACCTCTTCCTCACTGCTGCCGGCTCTGGCCAGGATTTTGCCGAAGGGATCGCAGACAAAGGAACTGCCCCAAAAGACCAGGTCCTCCTCGCGGCCCACCCGGTTCGCTGCGGCTATGCAGACGCTGTTGGCGATGGCGTGGCTCCTTTGCACCGTCTCCCAGGCCTCATGCCAGTCGCCCTCCGCCGGGTCCTCATCGCCCTTAATCCAGCCGATGGCCGTAGGATAGAAGATGACCTCGGCTCCGCGCAAGGCGGCTACGCGCGCCGCCTCCGGGAACCACTGGTCGTAGCAGATGAGCGCAGCAAATTTGGCAAAGCGGGTCTCGTAAACCCGGATCTCCTCGCCAGGGGTAAAATAGCTCTGCTCGTAAAAGAGAGGATCGTGGGGAATGTGCACCTTGCGATAGGTAGGAAGAAGGCTGCCGTCTGCATCGATCACGGCCACGGAGTTATAGAAGCCGGACTCGTCCTTCTCGAACACGGGAACTATTATCACTATGCAGAGCTCTTTGGCCAGAGCGGAAAAGGCCTCTGCGGTAGGACCGGGAATGGTCTCAGCTATTGCTCTTGCATCTTTTTGATCCCACTGCGGAAAGTAGCGCGTCCGGAAAAGCTCCTGCAGGCAGACGATCTGCGCGCCTTTGCTTGCGGCCTCTTTTACCTTTTCCATAGTTCTTTTCAGGTTGAGATCGAGATCCTCGGAGACAGAGGTTTGAATCAATCCGACTGTAACTTTTTTCTCTGGCATGCGCTTCCCCCTAAATTAAATGCGCTGCTTGCTTAACTATTTGGCGGGTTTTTAGCTTTTCAAACAGGCTTTCTGCCTGCCATCAAGGCAATGCAAAGGTACTGCCAGAGCACATTGACCTGCACAAATCCCGCTTGCATCCACCAATCTTCCTTCTCGGCCTTGCTGCAATAGTAGTGCGTCTCCTTCTCGTCCCGCAGCCGGGCCACGAAGTCGGAGAGCTCCGGATCAATTGCCCTGCGCCGTTCCTCCATCTCCTCAAAGAACCACTCCTGCATGTCGCTTCCCTCTTCAGAGTAGCCCTCTGCCGCCAGGAGCCAGCCGCCCGGCTTAAGCAGACGATAGCATTTTGCCAAGGCTACTTTGTAGCGATCAAAGGGCAGGTGCTCCAAAACCAGAGTGGAGATGATGGCGTCATATCCCTCACCCTCCAGGCCCTCCTCCCAATCGCTCCCCGCAAGGTCAGCCACCCTGCAGCCCAGGATCGCCTCCGGGCAGGTGCTGGTGATCTTCTCTGCGGCCACCTTTACCATCCTCTCCGAGCCGTCGATGAGATAGAACCTGGCCGAGGGGATCTTCTGGAGGACTGCAAGAGCGGCATTGCCCGTTCCGCAGCCCAGATCGATGATCTTCGCCTCTTGCGGCAGATAGCACCGGCAAGCCTCGGCCACGAGGTCGAGCATCTCCTGGTAGCCGGGAACCACGGCTGACTGGTAGAGGTCATAATCCTTTGCGTGTCTGTCGTAGCATGAGACTGTTGAATCCTCGTTCATTGCTTTTTATCGGGTATTATCATTATTTAATCCCATGCAGACTTCGCATCCACTTTTTCTTTTTCCCTTTTCAATTTCAAATTCAGAGAAACAGCCAGTAAACCAGCACGTTCAGCAAAGTCAAGGGCACTCCCACCCTGGCAAACTCGAGGAAAGTCAGCGTCTCGCCGCTCTTCTCCGCGTTCTGAATAATTATCACATTGCTCGCCGCCCCCAAGATGAAGAGATTCCCGGCGATGGTGCTTCCCGCGGCCAGGGCCATGAGCGCCTGCGGGGATGGATTGAGCAGCAGCGGCTGGCAGAGGGCTACTAAGGGCACATTGGAGATGAGCTGGCTTAACAGGACACTGAAAGCCAAAATCGTAGGAATGGAAGCCAGATCGGCATTTGATCCGGCCAGAAGGAACTGAAAGATCCCCGACCTCCAGACGCTCTCCATCAAGACGAACATGGCGGCAAAGAAGATCAGAGTGCACCAGTCTATGTTTCTCAGGACCTCGTATCTTTTGCTGCTGAAAAGAAGAATGGGCAGCGCCGAGATAAGAGCGATGTAGGTCAACCGAAACTCGCCGCCAACGCCCAGGATTACTGCTCCCATCTTGGCCAGGATCAATGCGAAGAGTAGAAGAAAGGATATGCGGGAGAGGCGCGCCAATGCCGGATTCGAGATCTCTTCTTGGCCGATATGCAGCGGCGTGTTCTGAAACTGCCCTTTGTAGAAAAGTCTGAGCAGAAGATAGGCCAGCAGAAGGTTGGCAACCGTAGGCAGCAGAAGATGCTGCAAAAAGACAAGAAAGGGATTGGATAGGTTTGCGTTGACGGCGATGAGCAGATTTTGCGGATTGCCGATGGGGCTCAGGGCGCTGCCTATGGTCACGGCAAAGGCCAGAGTTAGTAGCAGAAGCTTAGGGGCTATCTTGAGCGTTCGGGCAAAGTAGAGCATGAGCGGCGTGCCGATGATAGCTATTGTGTCATTCATGAGCAAAGCCGAGAGAAAGCCCATGGCAAAAAGGATGAGAAGCAGAAGCTGATCCAGATTCCGGGCCCGGCCGAAGATGCGATTGAACAGATATAGGAGATAGCCGCTCTCCTGCATGGACTCGCCGATAACGAACATTGCTCCTAGAAATATCATCACATCCAGGTTTATGGCGCGAACAGCGTTCTCTGGCGAGATCTGGCCCGTGAGGAGAACCACGGAGGCGCCCAGCAGCATGATCTGCCAGATGGCAAGGCTATTCTTGCCCACCTGCCGGACGGCGATGAGGACAAAAACCAGAGCTAAAGCTATGACAGAAATATTGGTATAGTTTACTGCGTTGAGCATTTCGAGCATCGCTTGACCCGGAAATCCATTTAATCCATTTATCGATCCATTGTTAAACCCGCTTTACCCTTGACTTATCCATCCGACGCGAGCACCTCCATTTGCGTGTCCAGGAAATATAGTTTTCCTTTTTTCCATTGTCCAGTACGGCAGTGCCTGCGCCTGCAAATCCACACCCCTCTATTACACCATCTGATATGCATAAATTGTAATATATATTCCTGACCGACACCCTTATAGCTTGCCATAATGCTACATGCTACCACACATCACAACATTATCGCGAAAAGCCAGCACAGATGTTGTGCAAGCTGGCATAGTGGCTGCAAAAAAAGCAGCAATAGAGTTGGTGGTAAGCATGCTCGGCATTGATGATCCTTGGATTTGGGGTGTCTACCTTCTTTGCATCTTCAGCGCACTGTTGTGCCTGATTTACGGCATCGTAAACTGGAATCGAGAAGGAGAACTGGAGGCTTTGGAGGCAAAAGAGGAAGAAGCCTGGGAAGCCAGTGAAGAAGAGATGCAGGAAAAAGAGCTGGGAATGTGATTTAAATGAATCTTCTTCTACTCAATGTCATTATTCTAATTTACCTTCTTGCTACCCTCTATCTGGGTTACAGAGGCTGGAAATCAACCAAGGACTCAGAGGGCTACCTGGTAGCGGGCAGAAAGACCCATCCCTACATCATGGCGATGAGCTACGGTGCCACCTTTATCAGCACCTCGGCCATCGTCGGCTTCGGCGGCACAGCTGGCCTTTTCGGCATGGGCCTGTTATGGCTGACATTCTTGAACATCTTCGTTGGCATCTTCGTGGCCTTCATCGTCTATGGCAAGCGAACCCGCAAGATGGGCCATAATCTCAATGCCATGACCTTCCCCGAGCTTTTGGGGAAAAGATTTGACAGCAGGTTTATCCAGTATTTCAGCGGCATTGTGATCTTCCTGGGAATGCCCCTTTACGCCTCGGTGGTCCTGATAGGCGCAGCCCGCTTCATGGAGACTACTCTTGCCATAGATTTTGATGTGGCACTTCTCGTATACTCGGTAATAATAGCCGCATATGTAATATGGGGGGGCCTGCGCGGTGTCATGTATACTGATGCCATGCAGGGAACCATCATGTTCGTGGGCATGATATTTCTGCTCTTCATCACCTATTCTCACCTGGGTGGAATCATTCCCGCTCATCAGGCCCTCACAGATATGGTAAATCTGGTTCCTGCAAAGCTTGCCGCTCAGGGACACGCCGGCTGGACGGCAATGCCCATCTTTGGCGGCACCTGGTGGTGGACACTGGTGTCGACTATCGTACTCGGTGTGGGAATAGGCGTTTTAGCTATGCCCCAGCTCGTGGTGCGCTTCATGACCGTCAAGTCCAACCGGGAGCTCAACCGGGGCGTCTTGATCGGTGGCGTCTTCATTCTCATGATGACGGGTGTTGCTTTCACTGTGGGGGCACTCTCTAATGTCTTCTTCCTGCAAAACCAGGGAAATATATCCATAAATATTGCCGCAGGAAATGCTGATAGCATAATTCCCCTCTATATCAACGCGGCCACTCCGGAGTGGTTTGTCTACCTCTTCATGCTCACGCTTCTGGCGGCTGCCATGTCCACCTCCAGCTCCCAGTTCCACACCCAGGGAAGCGCTATTGGCAGGGATATCTATGAGACACTTACCAGTAGAAAAGGCAGCACGTCCATACTGGTCACCAGGATGGGAATAATTGTTGCTATGATAATTGCCGTAACTCTGGGCTATATCCTGCCCGATAACATAATTGCTCGCGGCACCGCCATCTTCTTCGGCCTGTGCGCGGCCGCCTTCCTGCCCATGTACACCAGTGCACTCTATTGGAAAGGAGCAACCAAAGCCGGAGCCATTGCCGGACTTTTCACCGGCACGCTCGTGACCGTCTTTTGGTATCTATTCATCCATAAAGCCGAGGCCGTGCCTCTGGGGGTATGCAAGATGCTCTTTGGCCGGGATGTGCTGATAACTCAGATGCCCTGGCCGGTGGTGGACCCGATATTAGTGGCCTTGCCGCTGGCGATACTGGTAACAGTAGTTGTAAGCCTGATGACGAAAAGACCAAGAGATCGACATCTGGAGGAATGCTTTAAAGGAATAAAATAATCTTTTTCTGCTAATACTACTTTTTTTGTTTTACTTCACTATCTGCATAGATAATCGATTGATGGAAAAGCTAAAAGCTTATGCAATATTGCAGATCTCTTGGAGATGAAACAAGAATGAAGTTGATCACGGCAATAGCCGTTTTAATTATGCTCATTTTGGCCGTTCCTCCCGCACTCGGGGATATGACCGACTATCAGAGAGGAGTGGCCAATGGGCTGAAGATAGGACTATTTATGGGCGAATATCATGGAAGAGGCCAGTATGTTATGGAAACAGCCGGACAGTTTAATACCTATCTGGAAAACTATAACCAGTTTCTTTGGGCTTCTTTTGCCAATAACCAGACCTTGATTAATGAGTTCATGCTCTCACCCATTGCCGTTGGGCTTCAATCTTCAAGCACAGGAGTATTGAAACCGGATGCAAGCGGAAGAGTTCTTGGCTATCCAGCCGATTCTTACTTCACATGGATTGGGGCAGTTCCAGGAACAACACCCCAAAATCCAGGGAATGCGCTCCCCGGTGTGTAGATGAAAAGCAATTCCCGGATAATTGCCGGGAATTTGCGATTTATTATTAATGGAGCCCGCACTCAATTATCCCAAAGTTTGATATCCTGCCAACCATAATGGCAGATCCATCCATGCAATTTGATCTGCCAATCCGCCTGGGCAAGAAAAATTGGCTGATAGTCTTCACGCTAGCCCTTATCATTCTGCTTTCATACTACATCTGGCCGCTTCTCGACGGACTTGTCCTGGGCCTCGTCTTCGCCTACGTGGGCCGACCGGTACGTGATCTATTCGGAAAGAACCGGCGCATCGGCTCGCTGGCTGCCATCATCTGCATTGTCGTTCCGCTCACCGCGATCTTTGCTACGGGAGTTGTCGAGACTTCAAACCAGATCAGGTGGCTGGAGAGCCATGAAAGGGAGATCATTACTATCATCTATGAATTTGTCTCCAAAGTACATGTTCCACAAGCGATATTCGATGAAATCTCGCGGGGCATGGCCAATCTGATGGGAATGGGCCTCAATCTATTAGCCAGCCTGCCCGTCTTCAGCCTGGGCGCAACCATCACCCTGGGGATTGTCAATTTCTTGATAGCCTTTTGCGTCTGCTACTTTTTATTGCTCGATGGAGACCGACTCTCACAAGCCGTAAGAGAGCTTTTCAATCTGGAAAACGGCGGCTTTGAGCTGCGCTGCCTGGCCAGAATAGATAGTATTCTTTGCGGGGTTTATATGGGCAGCATCTACACCGCCATCGCAGGCGGGATTACCTCTGTGGCCATCTTTTACATATTTGCCGTTCCCCGGCCCTTCGCCATGGCCAGCATCGTCTTCTTGGCCGGAATGGTGCCATTTCTGACATGGCTTGTGTTCATACCCACGGCAGTAGGCCGATACATCGAGATAGGGCCCATGGATGCCTGGCTTTTCTTCCTGGCCGCTTCTGTTCTGGTTCATATCGCGGAGCTGGTCATCCGGCCTTACATCGTCTACACCAAGTCCTCGCTGCATCCACTGCTGGTGCTGCTTGCCTTTCTGGGGGGCGGCCTTGTCGCAGGAATCGCCGGCTTCTTTTTGGCTCCGGCGATGGTAGGCGTAGTGACCGGTGTTTTTCGGGTGATGACAGAAGAACGGGCGGAAAGGAACATCAAGGCAGCTCAAATTCGCCACGATTCGGGGAGCATCGATTAAAGATACATCTCTCGAAGATCGAAATTGGCTGTTCATCCATTTAATGGGCTTTTGATATCGAATTTTCCATCCGTAAACAATAGAGCCCATGTCTAGCAAGCGGTCTTCGTTGATAAACGAATACCGAAAACTATATATTCGTTAATCGCAGAGTCACGTTTGGCAAAAGTCCATTTATTTTTCCCTCCTACACCAAGGCTTTTGCCTCCCTCCTTATCATTTCCTCCTCTGGCTTGCGGGCTTTAGCTCTATGCAAAATCCTTTTCTCCTCTGCGAAATAATGATTCTAAGAGGTGGATAAAATGAAATTGGCCCTAATTATAATAATTGCTTTGGCTTTAGCATCGGTCGGATTAATCTCTGCCACATCGGATAGCGAGATCCTGCAGTTCGCCAGGGGCGTCCTGGCCAACGAATACTATGAGAGGACAGCCAGCATAAATGGAGTGAACCTGTCCATTCAAGGCAACCTCAGTGAGTTCAGTGACGGTGGAGTGGATACCATTGGGTACGAGCTGCAGAATATGGCAGCAAGTGCAAAAAAGATCGTCGATGAGTATCCAGATAGATTCCATCAATTGGATTTTAAGCTGTTCGATTTTTCGGGCAATAATATAGTGGGAGTGATGCGCATATTTGTTTGAAATCTCCCCTCTCATTTTTCATCTCAAATTTAATTCTATCTTTAGTTTGACTGCCAAAGGGCAACTCTTTTACACCAAGATGTCCTTTCCGCTGCCATGAAGGATTTTGCCAAGATAGTTCCCTGTCTGGACGTCAAGGTCGTGGACGGCCAGCCCTCTGTGGTGAAGGGCGTCAAGTTCGTAGACCTGAAAAGGCAGGGCGACCCGGTAGAGTTTGCAAAACGCTATCAGGAGCAGGGTGCGGATGAGCTGGTCTTCCTGGATATCACCGCCTCCCATGAAGGCAGAAAGACCATGGTGGACGTGGCCCGCAAAGTCGCCGATGCGGTGGACATACCTTTTGCAGTTGGCGGCGGAATCTCAAGCCTGGAGGGCATAAAGCATATACTGGATGCGGGGGCCGACAAGGTGGGCATTAACACTGCCGCCGTCAAGAATCCCGATTTTGTAAAGGAGGCCGCCAGTGCCTTCGGATCGAGCTGCATCACTCTGGCCGTTGATGCCCGGCGCAATCCCAATATCGTGCCCGGCGTTAATGTCTATGAGATGGAGGACGGCACAAAAGCCTGGTTTGAGCTGGTCATCTACGGCGGGCGAAAGCCCGTAGGCATCGATGCTATTGACTGGTGCCGCAAGATGGAAGATTTTGGCGCAGGAGAGCTTCTGCCCACCAGCATGGACCGGGACGGAACCAATATCGGATACGATCTTCCTCTCACCAAGGCCATCTGCGACGCGGTGAGCATTCCGGTAATTGCTAGCGGCGGAGCCTCGACACCCCAGCACATACTGGAGGCTTTCACGGTTGCAAAGGCCGAGGCGGCTCTGGCAGCGGGCATGTTCCACAGAGGCGAGTACACTGTGGGCCAGGTGAAGGACTATCTTGAGGCCAATGGGATCAATGTAAGACGGTGATTCTGGGCTGAGTAATCCAAAGAAAAGCCTGGCATTTGCCGGGCTCTACCCGTTCTTATACGATCTCCTGGTTTATCAGCAGTAAATAATGCAGCCATTAACATTTTATTTAATTATTATTAATAATATTCGTCTCTTATGTAATCCTGTGTGTAGTCCCGAATGTTTGGACTTTATATACTACGGCCCGCAAATTACATTCTTTATAAACCATTTAATTCAGTCTCCATCAGATTCAGAAACATTCCCAATTTGCATCCTTCCGGCAGCCTTGACCAGAATGCGATATCTGGCGTCTGTAGAAACCATTTTGTATCAAGAGACTCATGAAATCTAACTGTATTATACCAATTCACGAAATTGTCAAAATTCTCGAACCTAAACCTGTTGAGTTCATAAGTATCGTTCCATTTTTCTAATTTTCCATTGGTCTGAGGATGCTTGACGCGAGCTTTGATGTGTTTGATTTTATTCTTTTCGAGAAACTCTTCAAATCTGCTATCAGCATTTCCATTCTTGTCCCGCTTGTTGGCATAGAATTGTGTTCCTCTATCGGTCAAGACCTGCCCAATACTTGTCAGCCATCCGAATCGATCCATGGCTTCTTTGAGAAGCTGTAAGGCGTTATCTGTTGTTTCGGCATCGAACTCCCCGCCTGCGAGAATGCGCCGCGAACTATCATCAAGGACCACGCATACGAACACCTTTTTCCCATCGTGAATGCTTGTATGCCAATCCAGATGCACCATGGACAGGCTATGCTTGCGTTCGTACCTAATCCAGGGCTTTCTGCGCTTTGATTTGTTGCGGTTCACATTGGCCAAGCCATGAGAGAGCAGTTCCTTATGAATGGCATTATGCGGGATATGCTTTCCATGCGTGAACTCGATGATCCTTTCCAGCCGTCTTGCGCCCAAATTTTGCTCTTTGTGGACTTCAAGTATCAGGTTAGTGGACTCTTCATCCAATGGCTTTTTCTTTCTTCCAAATTTTTTAATGACTAGGAGCATCTTGGTTTTCGTCCAGTGCATCCAGACACGTTTCACAGTGGATGGACTTAATTTCATATCCTGCGCGATTATATTGGTGCTCTCGCCTCTCTTTTTGGCCCGAATGATGTATCTGATCTTCCTATCTGTTAGCTTTACAACTTTATTCTTTTTTCCCATGCCACATTGATGGGTATATAAAGTCAAAGGTTTCGGGACTACACACTCTTATGTAATCCTGCAATAAGCTTATAAGGGCAGTTACATAAGAACCTTTATTGATACCCAAAACCATCATTCACTCACTGAAGCACCAGGATCTCTCCGTGCTTCACGAGATAAGGGACCTCGTCGAGCGCCTCATCTTAGAAAGAGGCAAGCCGCCCCTGGCAGAGGAGCTGCCAGGCGACAGGGAGGTGTTGGATGTGCAGACGACAGGGTCGACTACCTACCGTCTAGAGAAGGTCTCCTGCGGCAAGAACTGCAAGGGCTGTCCGCACGGTCCCTACTGGTACGGCTACTGGCGAGAGGGCGGCAAGACGCGCTCCAAATACATTGGCAAGAATCTGAAGTCTACAGAAACAGAAACTAAAAAGGTGTAGTAGTATGATAGGCAATATTAACAAGATCAAGATATTGGTTTTGCTGCTGGCAGTAACCATGCTCTCCGGCTGTGTTTCACAAGATGAGTCCTCTTCCGCCACTTCTCCCGGCAATGCTTCCGACAGGATCAAGGTGGCCACAACCATAGCTCCTCTGGGCGACTTTGTGAATGCGGTGGGCGGCGAGAAGGTAGAGGTCACAGTGGTAGTACCGCCGGGAGCCGAGCCCCATACCTTCGAGCCCACGCCTTCTCTGATGATGGATGTGGCCAAAGCCGATCTATATATAATGAATGGGGCGGGTCTCGAATTCTGGATGGACAAGCTGCTGCAGGCCAATAAAGAGATGATAGTAGTAGACTCTTCTCAGGGCATTGGCTTGCTGCAAGAGAGCGAGGATGAGATAGATCCGCACATCTGGCTTTCTCTGCGAAATGCCGCTGTGCAGGTAAATAACATCTGCGCCGGACTGATAGAGGTCGATTCGCAAAATAAAGATTTCTATATCAAGAACCGAGACGCTTATTTAGAAACGCTAAAAGCCATGGACGTAGAACTGAACAGGACCTTTGCCGGCAAAAAGAACAAAATCTTCATTGTGCACCATCCCGCCTGGACCTACTTTGCCCGGGACTACAATCTATCCCAGGTGCCGCTCATGGAGAACGAGAAAGAGCCGGGCCCCAAATACCTGGGAGAGGTGATCGACCTGGCCAGAACGAATAATATAACTACCATATTCGTTGAGCCGGAGTATAACCCCAAGGCAGCCGAGGTGATGGCGCGGGAGATGAACACCGGCATTGTGACTCTAGATCCCCTGGCTAAGAACTATCTTGAGAATGTGGCCTATGCCGGAAGGGAGATTGCCAAGAGCCTATCATGACAGAGAAGATAGTATCCATAAAGGGCCTCTGGATCTGCCGGGCAGAGCACGCCGTCCTCGAGAACATAAATCTGGAGCTGCAGGCCGGCGACTTTCTTGGGCTGATCGGCCCCAACGGAGGCGGCAAATCCACCCTGCTAAAAGCAATGCTGGGCCTGATCAAGCCCGACCGGGGCAGCATTGCCCTCTTCGGGCTGCCGCCCGCGGCGGCGCGTAGCCGCGTTGGCTACGTACCCCAGAAGACCGTCTTTGACCAGAGCTTCCCAGTCAAGGCACTTGATGTAGTGCTCATGGGAAGATACAGCCGTACCGGACTCCTGCACCGCTACGGCTCCCAGGATCGCCAAGCAGCGCTGCGGGCGCTGAAAGCCGTGGGGATGGATGATCGAGCAGAGCGCGAGATCGGTGCTCTCTCGGGAGGAGAGCAGCAGAGGGTCTTTGTAGCCCGCTCATTAGTCTCCGATCCAAAGCTGCTCCTCCTGGATGAGCCCACGGCAGGAGTTGATTCCGCCCAGCAGACGGAGTTTTACGATCTGCTCTGCCACCTGAATCGCGACCTTCACATCGCCATTGTGCTGGTCTCGCATGATGTCACCGCCATCTCCAAGTACGTGAACAAGATCGCCTGCTTAAACCAGCGCCTTTATTATCACGACTCTAAGGAACTCTCCAATGAGGACATCGAAAAGGCCTACGGCTGCCCGGTGGAGATGATAGCGCACGGCACGCCCCATCGGGTCTTGAGGGAACATGATTGATTTGGATTTTCTCCAGTACGACTTCATGAGAAATGCCCTGGCTGCGGGCCTGGCCGCCTCGGTGCTCTGCGGCGTAATTGGAATATATGTAATTTTAAATAAAATCGTATTCATCAGCGACGGAATAGCTCATGCAGCTTTTGGAGGCATTGGTCTTGGCTACTTCCTGGGCTACGATCCGCTGGCCTTCGGAATAGGATCGGCCGTTTTAACCGCTCTCGGCATAGGCATGGTCAGCTCCCGGGCGCGTGTCTCGGAGGACACGGCCATTGGCGTCTTCATGGCCACCGGCATGGCTTTAGGAATAATGCTCCTTACACTTTCCCAGGGCTATGCCAGAGACCTTTATGGCTACCTGTTCGGAAATATTTTAGCCGTGACGAGGAGCGATGTGCTGCTTATTTCGGCCCTCACATTGATCATCCTGGCTCTCGTCTTTCTGCTCTACAAAGAGTTTCTTCTCCTGAGTTTCGATCCTGTATACGCAGAAGCCATCGGCCTTCCCGTGCAAAGCCTTCGTCTCTTACTCCTGTCCATGGTGGCCTTTAGCGTGGTCATTCTCATCAAAATCGTGGGGATAATCATGGTCATAGCGCTCCTGACCATTCCCGGCGCTATAAGCCGGCGGCACATGAAGGGCCTGCCCGCTATCATGGCCGGCTCCATATTCCTGGGCGCGATCTTTGTAACCATAGGGCTCTTGATATCTTATGAGCTGGATGTTCCCTCCGGAGCGACCATAATTCTGACGGCTGCCGTCGCCTTTTTCCTGAGCACCATGCTTTCCAGATAGATAGGCTTAATTAAGGGATGCAAATTAACCTAAAAGAGGATGAAGCTCCTGCATGTCATCAGCATTCTGCTTCTTCTTGCCGGGGCGGGCCAGGCAGAAGATCTCATATTTTTCGCAGATGATCACTACAAATCCCTGGGCCGGCCAGAGCTTACAGCCTCTGTGGCCAATCCGGCTTTAGTCCCTGGTGACAGTATCCTGCGAATAAACCTGGCTAATTTAGGCGAGCTGGAAGAGCTGATGCCCATCAACGAGAGCGGCTCAAATGAAGATATATTGCTGGAGATGAAAGCGGAGATGCAGAGCAGTGATGCCCTGAACATCAATGCCGACCTGACTGGAGAGGGACCCATAAAGGTGAAAACCGGGCCGCAGCATAACAAGCAGCACATCAAGAATCTTCCCCCAGGAGCTGCGGCAGTGCTGCAGTTTAATATCACCGCACAGAAGAATGCAAGCGGCTGGTATGCCCTTCCCTTAAGAGTTGATTATGAGAGGCAGGTGGATGTGAGCGTGAAGAGCGGCGAGGTCTTTCCCCTCTATGAAGCGGAAAGGCAAAACCTCACTGTTCAAGTATTTGTGGCTGGAAATAATGAGCTCTTGCGCATTTCCGGAACTAAGTCCGAGCTCTATGCGGGGGGAAGCGGAAATCTGAGGGCGGCAATCAGCAATCATGGCGCCATTTTGCTTCATAATTGCTCGGCCAAGCTCCTGGCTGCTCCTCCCTTCTACGTAGAAAGCCCGGCTGTTGAGCTGGGAGACCTGGCCCCTGGATCGTTGGCTGTAATCGCATTCACAGTGCGCGTAGATGGAAATGCCGGCCTGCAGGATTACCAACTGGGCTGTGAGATTGATTGCCAAGAGAAAAGCATAATTGTCCCCCTGCAAATCACTCTCTATCGCGTCGGGGTTTTAGGAAACTTTGCAGGACCAGTATTGTGGGGCCTGGCTATAGCTGGCCTGGCAGCTTTTCTGATATGGAAAAAAAGGGATCAACTCTTCCGTCGCAAGAGAAGATGGCGGCAAAAATGACAGAAAAATCGGTCGAAGCTAAGGGAATTCATAAGAGTTATAAGAGCTTCTTGGGGAGCAGCAACACGATCCTTCAGAACATATCCCTGGATATCGAGGCGGGAGAGATCTTCGGTCTGCTCGGCCCTAACGGTTCAGGCAAGACCACTCTCATCTCCATATTCTCCACTCTTATCTATCCGGAGCAGGGCAGTCTGCTCATCCTGGGAATGGATGCGCGCCGCGACAAAGGAGAAATCCGCAAAGCCATAAACATCAGTACAGCCAAGCCCAACTTCCCCTGGAGCTTGACTGTGCAAGAGAACCTGCGTCACTACGGCATGCTCTACGGCCTTTACGGTTCACTCCTCTCCCGGACGGTAGAGGATCAGATCGATGCCTTTGAGCTAGGCGAGTTTCGGGATATGAAGTTCGAGAACCTCTCCACGGGCTTAAAGCAGCGTCTCTCTCTGGCCAAGGCCATGCTCAATCGCCCTCGTCTGCTGTTCCTGGACGAGCCCACCACGGGCCTTGATCCTGATATCTCCATAAAAACCCGCATGCTGATAAAGAGAATTCATGAGGAGGAGAACATCTCCGTGGTTTTATCCACCCACTATATGCCTGAGGCGGAGATGCTCTGTGACCGGATTGCATTTCTGCGCAAGGGTAAGATCGTGGCAATGGACACGCCCCGCAATTTAAAGAAGCATCTGGGGCTGGGAGAGAGGGTGGTGGTCTCTTACGAAGGGCCGGCAGATCTCGCGGTCCTGGAGAGCATGGCGGGCGTTTTAGGCATAAAAGCGGAGAGGGGCCGGGTGGAGATTGTGATCGACAGAAACGAGGATATTTTAGACCGGATCATCAAGCTCTTTTGCAATGCCAGAATCCTTGACTTAACCATAAAAGAACCCGATTTGGAGGATGTATTCATTGAACTGGCAAGGTGAATTGAACAAGTACTTGGCTAGCGCCTACAAGAACTGGATCATCTCCAGGAGGAACATCTTCACAGTATTCGAGCTCTTCTTCTGGCCCATGATCAGCCTGCTGTCCATTGGTCTCCTCACGCGGTTCTTGAAGGTGGAAGGCTCGATGGTCTCCTTTCTCTTGGTGGGCGCTATTGCTCTTACCATTTTGCAGGTGGCCCAGATCGATGTCGCCTACGTCCTTCTATTCGACATGTGGTCCAAGAGCATCAAGAACACTTTCATCGCCCCGGTTCACAGCTACCACCTGATCTTTGGAGCTTTGCTCTTCGGCGTCCTGCGGGGCAGTGTGGTCTTCTTCATCCTGGCGATAGTCAGCCGCTACCTCTTTGGCTTCGATTTCCGGGAGGGCGGCCTTATGCCGGTGCTGATATTTCTGGCAGGAGTTTTTGCCATGGCTGCAGTCATTGGCATAGCAGTCTGCATATCCATTCTCACATTCGGCCAGAAGGCGGATGTTGCCGCCTGGAGCCTGAGCGGTCTGATCCTGCTCGTGAGTGGAATTTACTATCCCGTAGAGGTGCTGCCTCCCGTGCTGCAAGCCCTGGCCAGAGCCATTCCCCTGACCTATTTCTTAGAATACTACAGGTCAATATTTATTCCCGGCCCGCACCATCTGGCCATTGGTGCATTTCTGGCCGCGTTCTATCTGGTCCTGGGGCTGATACTCTTTGATCGCGCCATTGAGAGGGCGAGAAGGACAGGCATCTTGCTGCGGCTGTCGGAGTAATATAGCAGAGAAGGCATCAGATGGGCAGGCATTAGAATTTAAAGGATGATATGTTCTGGTTTGTGAGGTGTTGGGATTGATAGAAGGCATTTTGGGTCGCATCCCGGTAGGAGACAGCCAACCTGTGCGGCTGATGGGGATAATCAATCTCAGCCGTGAGTCATTCTACAAGGGCTCAGTGGCCGGCCCCCATGAGGCACTTTCCCTCGCGGCAGCTATGCAGGAGCAGGGCGCGGATATTATCGACCTGGGAGCCGTCTCCACTGCACCAGGCTCTCCTCCCATAAGCGAGGCCGTGGAACGAGAGAGGCTCTTTCCCGCCCTCAAGAATATCCTGGACAACCTGGATATCAACATCTCTATAGACACGCAAAGGGCCAGCATTGCGGGCGATGCCCTCTCTAGCGGTGCCGCTTGCATAAACGATGTCTCCGGCCTGTCTGACCCCAATATGGCAGTCAGTGTGGCCGAGCATGACGGCTCTTTGATCATTATGGCCTCTCGGCAGAGAGCAGGCGATCTGCTCCAAATAAACGAGATAATTGCCTTGCTGGGAGAAAGAGTGAGGGCCGCGGCCCAGGCCGGCATATGCCCGGCCAAGATCTCCGTTGATCCGGGCATTGGCAAATGGATACCGGAAAAGACTCCTGCCCACGATCTTGCCATTTTGGAAGGCATGGAGCGGCTGCGCGTTTTGCAGCGGCCGGTGGTCGCGGCTATTTCCCGCAAGTCCTTCATCGGGGAGCGCCTGCATAAGCCCGATCCATTCCAGAGGCTGGATGGAACGCTGGCAGCCACGGCTATAGCGGTCTATCTGGGGGCGCATATCGTGAGGACGCATGATATCTCGGCCAGCCTGGATACCATAGCCATGGCAAAGGCCATCCGGGGCCGTCCGGCAGAGGCCGGGGACGAGGAGCTGGAGGTAGAGGTGCTGGGCTATTTGGGCCATGGCGAGGATATGGCCGAAAACCTTCGCAGGACGGAAGTGGATGAGCGAGGAGTACGCACGCTCTGCAAGAAAAGCTCTTTTCGCATCCTGGCCGTGCGCGGTGTTAGCAGCATGGAGGCCATAATAATAAAGCAGGAGATGCTGGCACGAGGCGGAGATGCCGCTATTCCCAAGCTGGCTCTTCGCTGTGACCCCCGGCCGGAAGAGGTTTTAATATTCGGCACCTCCCATCAGATAGCGGGCCTGGTAAAGAACTTGAGCAGTCAGCCTTTTCGGCTCTCCTGCCTGGCCGCGAGGATAGATGAGGCCACTACTATGATAGAAAGCCCAGAGCGATTCAGGTGAGTGTATTGCAGGTTTTAGGCATAAAGACGGATCTAATAAGCCCGGGCGATGACCTGGTGGAGTCTCTTGAGAAAGCCATGGCCGGATCGGGCCTGGATTTGCAGGACGGCGACATTCTGGTCGTCTCGGAGAGCACAGTGGCTACCGCAGAAGGGCGCGTTGTTGCTCTGCATGATGTCACACCCGGGCCTCTTGCACTCTCTATGGCTGCCAGGTACAGCAAAGATCCGCGAGAGATGGAGCTGATCCTCCAAGAATCAGACGAGATAATGGGAGGCATACCGGGCGTGGTGCTGACGCTGCGAGAAGGCTTTCTTTATCCCAATGCCGGCATCGATAACTCCAATGCCCCTCCCGGGCATGTGGTTCTATTTCCGGCGGATGCACAAAAATCGGCATTCGAGATTAGAGAGCGCATGGCGAAAGGCAGGAGGATTGCGGTTATCATCGGCGACAGCCGGACTCATCCCCTGCGACTCGGCTGCGTAGGCGTGGCCCTCGCCTGTGCGGGCCTGGAACCAGTAGAGGACGCGCGAGGCCAAAAGGATCTCTTCGGCCGGGAGCTCAAGATCACCCGCAAGGCGGTGGCAGACAATTTAGTCTCTGCCGCTCAGATAGTAATGGGTGAAGGAGACGAGGGAATTCCAGCCGTGATCATAAGAGACGCGCCTGTGCAAATCAGCGAGAAAAGCACAGTTATGCCCACCATCCCACCCCAGGAATGCATGTACATCGGCGCACTGCGCTGTGCCCCCCGTTCTTACACCGGAGGGTATGATCATCTCATCGAGCAGGCTAAAGAAGCATTAAAAGATGCCTATGCCCCTTACTCCGGATTTAAGGTGGGCGCGGCGCTGCTCTCCAGGAGCGGTAGGATCTACTCGGCTGGCAATATTGAGAGTGCTGCTTCCGGGGCGGGCATCTGCGCGGAGAGGGCGGCCCTGGCAAGAGCCATCGCCTCTGGAGAGCGCGAATTTGAGGCGGTTGCGATAGTTGGAAATGCTGCCGAGCCAGTATCGCCCTGCGGCATATGCCGGCAGAGCCTGATAGAGTTCGGAGAGGATATTGTTGTCATCATGAGCAATGCGAAAGGTGATGCTTTGACGGCTAAGGTCTCCGATCTCCTGCCCAAAGCGTTTACTGGCAAGTGCCTGAGATAGCTCAAAGTTTTTTTTTTTGCAATTAATATTCTCAACCTTATTAATTAGTATTGCAAATTTTCAAAAAAATTATGGAAAAAAGAATGTCCGGAATTCCGGGCATCCTTAGTGAGCCTCGGGGAGCAGATCCTTGCCGGGCGCCTTGCGCTCCACCGTATCGAGCTTGCACTCGGTTGGGCCGCAAACCAATACATCCTGCTCCTGATACTTGGTGTACGGATTTTCAGGGATGGTTGTATCCAGGCCCATGGAGGCGGCCATGAGCTCTACAACGTCCAAGACCTTTATGCCGGATTTGGCGTCGTTTCTGCCGTCCATGATGTTCCTTCGGCAGAATGGGCAGGTGGATGCAATGATATCAGCAGATACTTCCTCTCCGTCCTTGACCCTGGCTTTGGCACAGTCCAGTGCCAGGTCGGGAATGCCGGCCTTAACGCCGCCGCCTGCGCCACAGCACCTCTGCAGGGCTCTGTTGCGCACCATGTCTCTGAACTTCACACCCGGGATGGATGTGATGCAGTCACGAGAGGCTTCAAAGGCCCAATCCTTTCCCTTGAGGTGCATGAGATGCCTGCCGTTATGGCATGGGTCATGGTATGTGACCGAATAATTCAGTGGAATCTTGTATTCTGCTTCCCCCTTTCTGATCTTCTCTCTGAGGAACACAGAGAGCGGCATGGTCTCGTAGGGGATGTAGCCCTCATACCACATGGGCCAGTCGACTGCTGCATTTCTAAGACATCCGGCACAGGCGAAGAGCACGTTCTTCGCTCCTGCGTCTTTGAGAGCATCGACATTATGCACGGCATGCTCGGCCATGACCTCTCTCTGGCCGGTCCTCACCATGGCAGAAGCACAGCACCATTCATCCTTTCCCAGCATCGCGAAGGGGACGCCAAACTTATCCAAAATCCTGACCGTGGCTACTCCCAATGCTTGTTGCCGGTAGGCTGCAGTGCAGCCTGCGAAGTATACGATATCACCGGATTCCTCTACTTTGATGTCCTTCGGAACCCAGCATAGCCGATCCTCTTGCTTGGCCATGTAGGGATTTCTATCTGCCCTGACGAGCTTGGGAAACATGGACTGTTTTCCCACGGGCCCATCACCGCGCGCTACCAGGTTAGGCCGCATGGCCTCCCAGAGTTCTACGGTCTTGATTCCTGCTTCACAGACCGTGCCGCAAACGCCGCAAGTGGTGCAGCTGTATGTATCCTCGGTGAAGACCTTCATCTCATCGTCAGTAAGGGGCTTGGGGCCGAAGATCTTGGCGCGCAGGCTCTGGCTCTTGGCCTGCAGCTCTCTCCACCTTGCGTTCTTATACATGGGAGTAATGCCGGGCCGATCCGGTCTCACCGCGAAGGTCGGGCACCATTTCATACACTCCTGGCACCTGTTGCAGCCATCTACCTCCATGAGCTGAGTGGACAGCATATAGCCCGTCATCAAGGGCTTGGAGCCTTTTTGATCTGCCATTCTTATTCTCCTCCTCGGTTGGCTATCAGGGTCATGGGTGTAGCTATGACGTGGATGTATTTGCTCCATGGCAAAACCAGGGCGAATAGACCAATTGCCAGGACGGTGTGAATCAATGCAAAGTGAGGTGCATAGATGGGATATTCAAAAGCATTTCCCAGCAAGAAAGAATTGCCGCGCATCCACTCGGCATAAAATCCGGTGATGGTGATGAGGAACACGGCGCCAATCAAGAATGCGTCATAGGCGCTGGTGTTATCCCTGACGAACTTAAGCAGGATTCTCCTGGATACGGCGATGGTGGCTCCGATGAGGAGCAGGTAGCCGAAGATATCGAAGGGCAAAGCCAGCATCTCTTTGACCAGTTCCGCCTCATGGGCAAGACCAGCCAGGTTGAAATGCTCTATTATATCCAGGAATAGAGCAAATCCTGACATAGCCGCCAGAGCCAAAAATCCATAGAACATGGACATGTGCATAACCCATCGCACCGGGCTTCTGGCCAGCGTCCTCCTCAATAGAAGGACATCAAGCACAACTGTCCTCAAAAATACCCATAATCCGTCCTTAAATGCCTCGTGAATCCAGGTGGCAAGGAAGAGCCAGAAGCTATTGCGCAACTGGTCGTGGTAGCCGGTGGATCCGAGGCCCCATTTCTTAAAGTTGAAATATATACCATATATCCAAACAGCAAGTACAATAACTGTCAGGAATATCACAAGATTAAAAGTGAGGCCCAACGTGTAGAACGCCATCTCATTTCCTCCTCGTTATATTTATCATTATATCTGGGCGATACGACCATCATTTGTGTCCAACTTACCTGACAACTAATACTTAAATATTCCCTCACCGCCGCCTGAAATTGCTTCTTATTGGACGGAGTTCATAAGAAATCGGATCTGCAAAAATGCTCTGCGAATCATTCCCTGCAGCATCTCGCCATTCGCTTTTGCCATGTATTTGACGCTGGGAAGAAAATCGGAAAATCGCTAGAATACTGAATGGCTTTCAGGGCGCTGTATTTGGCAATTAGCGCCAAAAAAGATTAGTCGTTCGGATTCTTCTTTGGGCCTGGGCCGCGAAGGCCACCCGCAGGCCCAATCTTGCATCAAAGGATTTGTGGTCTTTTCTTCTTGGGCCACTGGGGTCCGGGCTCTGGTCCCTGGGGCATATCCCAATTCGCCGGTCTCATGCCTGTGCGGATGCCTGCGGCATCTTCAAACAAGTAGTCTGCTTCGAATTTGAGCAAGTTTCCTCCCAATTAATGGGATTCTTAGGTTTGCATTGCAGTCTAATTTTCTCGATATTAAACGAATCTGCGTTAGACAATAATCGAATATAAGGATTTCGGTTCTGCTTGGCAAAGCCTTAAAGATCAGCTCCAACCTATTTCTTACGACCATGTCTCAGATCAAATTTTTCAGCACCAACGGCCATCCCGAGCGCGTGGACTTTCGAGCGGCGCTCTTGATGGGCCAGGCCCCGGACAAGGGGCTCTATCTGCCGGAAGAGATCCCTCAAATTCCCAGGAGCCGGATAGGGCAATTTTCCAGGATGAGCTATCCGCAAATTGCCTACGAGGTCATCAAGCCTTATTTGGGCGATCTGGTCTCGGAATCCGACCTGCGGGCAATGCTGGAAGACGCCTACAATTACGATGTACCAGTAGAACGAGTCTATGACGAAAAGTATGTAATGCGGCTGGATCGCGGCCCCACCTGCTCTTTCAAGGACTTTGCCGCCCGTCTAATGGGCCGTCTGATCCAGTACTTCCTCAGAGTGGAAGGCAGAAGCATCCTCATCCTCACCGCCACCTCGGGAGACACGGGCTCTGCTGTGGCTCATGCCTTCTATGGTCTTGATAATGTATTGGTGGTAGTATTATTCCCTGAGAAGGAGGTAACACAGAGGCAGCGGCGCCAGATGACCACCCTGGGCAAAAATATCTTCCCCCTGGCCGTGAAGGGCAAGTTTGATGACTGTCAGGCTCTGGTCAAGCAGGCATTTGTCGATCCCGATCTCTCTGCTCTCAATCTCTCCTCAGCCAATTCCATCAATATCGGCAGACTGCTGCCCCAGGCCGTCTATTACTTCTATGCCCACTCTCGTGTGGCACCGCAGGGGGAAGAGATCATCTTCTCGGTGCCCAGCGGCAACTTCGGAGACCTCCTGGGCGGCCTTTTGGCCTTGAATATGGGCCTTCCCGTGCAAAAGTTCGTGGTGGCAACCAATGAGAACGATGAGTTCCCGCACTTCATGGATACAGGCATCTACGAGCCTATCCGGCCTAGCAAAAACTGCATCTCCAATGCCATGAACGTAGGCCACCCCAGTAACCTCGCCCGCCTCTTTTGCCTTTACGGCGGTCAAATGGATGAAACCGGCCTCGTAAGCAAGCGGCCGGACCTGGCGGCCATGCAAAAGGATCTTTATGCCGTCTGTATCACGGATGAGGAAACCCGCCAGACCATCAAGGAGGCATACAGCCGGCACAAGCTCCTTCTGGAGCCGCACGGTGCTGTGGCCTGGGCAGGGCTCATGAAATATCTGGAAAAATGCGGAGACTTTTCTCCTTGCGTCTCCCTGGAGACGGCCGATCCGGCCAAGTTCCCGGAGGAGATCGTTCGAGCCACCGGCATAAATCCGCCTCTGCCTGCAGCCATGGCCCGGCTGGATGAGCTGGTGGAAAATTTTGAGATGATAGATGGACAGTACACCTCTTTGAAGGATTATCTAAAGCGTTTTCTTTAGAGGTGACAACAAGATGTCAAGGCAAATTGAGGGCATATTCTTCGATGATATCGGCAGCTTTCCCCTGCCCAAAGGGGTCAGGCTGAAAAGCCTCTCTCGCGATCAGTATCTCGATCTGGTGCGCGATGTTCTGGCTCAAAAGAGCCGTGCCGGGGTAGAGGTTCCTACTTATCCTCAGTTCCGGGATATGATCCGCATGTTCATGGACGGCATCGAGAATCCGGCTTTAACGGAGAGCCCCTACCTGATCAAAAAAGAGAATGCCAAGATAATGGAGCTAGAGGGGGTGCCGGTGGGCCAGGATGTGCGCGTCTGCGTCACCGGACCTGTGGAGCTTTATATCTCTGTCTTCGGGGCTACGCATTATCCGGATATTCTCAATAACCTGGCGAAGAGCGTGGCCAGGTTCTTTTGCGTGGCTTTGGAAGAGGGAAGTATGTCTGTTGCGTCTTTGGACGAGCCGAGCCTTGGTTTGAACTCCAACATAGTCTTTTCTGAGGATGAGATCCTTGATGCCCTGCAGATCGCGAGCGAGCCCTGTCAGGGCATGGACTGCGAAGTACATCTGCATTCGCCCCTTTATGCCGAGGCCTGTGCTCGCGTTCCCGGCATCAGCATCGTGGGCATTGAGTCGGCGGCACATCCTGACTATCTGCAATTGATCGATAAGAAGGTCCTGGAGGAGACGGATAGTTATCTTCGCGCGGGGATCGCGCGCACCGATATCTTGTCCATGTCCGCCCGCTTGAACGAACAGTTAGGCATCAATCTCTGGCAGGACATGCCGAGGCTGGAAAGGGAGATCCTGGAAAAGGAATCGCCCCAGGTCATGAGGAAGAGGCTGGACAGAGCCTATGCTCAATTCGGAGACCGGCTGAGGGCGACAGGTCCCGATTGTGGCCTCGGGTCCTGGCCCAGCCAAGATCTGGCGGGCAGGATGCTGGCCAATTGCGCCGCAGCAGTGAGATCTTTCCGCCTGGACGGCGCATTGACAGGCGATACCGGACTAATTGGGGACTAATTCCAGACACTGGTAAACCTGAAAAGACTGGCCGGAAAAACCTGAAATAAATAAAATAGCAGGGCCTGATTTGTAATATTACCGCTAACTGGTTAAGAGCTAGCTTTTCAAATATAAATATCACTGAATCGAATAAACATATTCAAATCATTGACATAAATCTGCAGATATCGCCGGCCACTAGCGCTGAGGCATAAATATTTTACCTATTGAGTTACTGATATCAGTATATCTAATTAAGGATTACTATGATTACCATTATCTATAAATATTTTAAGAGCATTGGTAAGTGGCATGAAGCTGAGGGTAGTTAGTTCAAAAAAGGAGATTACCGACCTAAACAGGAACGAGCAGTTGGTTCATCTGGCTTTCCGAGCCTCCAATATGGACGTAATGAACCTGGTCCAGTCCTGTCCGCGTCTGCGAGCCGTGCAGATTCCGCCGTCCTACCATGAGACCATGTCCAAGGCCGCCCAGCAATTCCTGGAGATTCAGGGTGTGCAGCTCTTGCGAGGAGATGTTTGGGGCCATAGGAAGGACATCGATGAGTATTATGCCATAGGCGAGAAGGTTGTGGGCCGAATATCAAACCTCATGACGGAAGGCAACAGCATCGAGGAGACTGTAAAGAAGCTGCAAAGGGAGACCAAGCTCTCGGAAGACTTGATCCGCTATATTCTCAAGGAGCAGGTGATGGCGTAAAGTGGACGCAGACTTAAGGAGCCGGCGGTACGCCAGCCCTCAGTTTTTTTGCAATCAATTGAGCTGATCTATTGTGCATTCTTGCGGCTCTTTGTCATCTCTGGTGCGCAGGAACACCGGTGCGCGAAGGTGGCCGTCCTTAGTGACCTCCAGGGCAGAGACCTGCACCACCTGGTGGGGCTTGACCCATCTTGCCGGTGGCGTTGCCGGTGCATTGACGAAGGGAGAGAGGTCCTGGATCGAAAACGCTCCCGCAATCTCCGCCAGCTCTTTATCTGTAAATCCTGATCCGACCCGTCCTACATATTGCAGCAGGCCGTGGCTGTATGCGCCCAGGAGAAGGCCGCCAAAGTAAGGGGATCGTCCACCTTTTCCCGGAATATAGCCCCCTATCACCAGGTCCAGCTTGAGGCTTTTCTTGATCTTAATCCAGTTTTGACTTCTCGTGCCCGGCTCGTAGACGGAGTCCAGCCTCTTAGCCACGATTCCTTCAATTCCCATCTTCAGTGCCGCTTGAAAATAGTCCTCGCCCTTTTCCGGAAATGAGTCGGCAATGGTCACAAACTCGCTCTCCTGCAGTCCTTCCCGTAAAATCTGCTTTCGTTCGCGAAGAGGCAGGTTCATGACGCTCTTCTCTTTCGCGTAGATGATATCAAAGACAACATAGCTGGCCGGCATGGAGCGGGAGAGGAAATCTATGCGTAGCCTATCGTTCTGGTGGTCACGCTCCGCAAGCTTGGCGAAGCTTGGCCGGCCGTCGGCGAAGACGGCGATCTCTCCGTCCAAGACGCAGCCGGACGCACCCTTGGCCAAAGCAAGAGCCAATTCCGGGTAGCGATAGGTGATATCGAAAAGCCTGCGGTTATGGAGGCGCACGCCGCTTGAGGATACTTCTGCCAGGCAGCGGGTGCCGTCGATCTTGGGCTCGAAGATCCAGCCTTCTGAGTTGAAGGGCTGACCGGATACTGCCAGCATGGGCTTGACGGGATTCATTTTCTGGCTCCTCTTTGTATCGAGTGGCTAATTGAATGCATGATAACTAATGTTGGTAATAAGGAAGTTTGCATGTCTCTGCGAACTCTGCGTCTCTGCGGTTAATATTCGTAGCTGAATAATTTAACTCCGGGATTTAAGGCAATAAACCGCAGAGTCGCAGAGCGCACAGAGGACGAGCGGACGGAGAACTACTAATGGAAATCAAATACATCGCGAAAGTCGATCATTTCAACGACTCCGCGGTCAGGCGCAGGGCCTCCATGAGGCTCTTGGCAGATGTCCTGGCTTTCTTCTTCTCCGGGACGGCTACGGCTCCTTCCATCTTGGACCTGACCAGGGTCTCGATCCTCTCTTTGTACTGGTCGTGGTAGGCAGACAGGTCCAGTTCTCCGCTCAGGCTTTTTATTATCTCCATGGCCAGTTCAAGCTCCTTTTCCTGAGGCTCTGGAAGATCTTTGATCGCCTGATAGCCCTGCGGGTCCAAGACCTCTTCCGGGTACCTCATGGTGGTGGCCACCACGGCCTGCCGGTAGTAGTGGACCAGGACCGGTCTCTCTCGCGAGTGGAAGGTAATTCTGCCGATGGCCGCTTTTGCCGTCTTCTCCATGACGGTTCTTAGGAGTGAGTAGGCCTCCTCGGATTTATCCGGCAAAAGCAGATAGGTCTTTTCGAAGTAGTGAGGGTCTATCTCAAAGAAGTTCACAAAACGATCCAGGGCAATTGTGTTCTTCGATTCGGGCCTGGCAGCCTCGATCTCCTTTTTTTCCAGTACTGCGTACCTGTCTTTTCCCAGAGAATAGCCGTAGACGATATCGGCCAGTGTGACCTCATCGCCCTCCTGGCAAAAGCGCTTGAAGGAGATGGGCGTCTTGCAGCTCCGATGAAGCATGCGAAAGCTGATGCGCACATCTTTTGTCATGAGCAGGGCCTTGACGGGGATGTTTACGAGACCGATCCGGAGGCTGCCGGACCAGGTGGTTCTGGGGGGAGCAGAGGCGGAAGAGCCCTCTCCTGCCTGCTCATCTTGCGTCTTTTTAGGCTTTTCCTCGGCGAACTGCACAACCTCGGGCATGAATCTATTCTGCTGGGAATCTAGAAGAATTTTTGGATTAACCATCCAATGATTCATGAGAGATTAGATCATCGATAACCCCTCCGCAAGATGCATAAGTCAAGCCCTGCTAATCAGCATGCGATGTTGCCACTAGCCGGATGGGACGGGCCCGATTGCATCACCGAGGGAGTTTTCCGTTACTCGAAGTGCATCTCCTGGATAAGGCTGTACATCGATGTGGTGGATGGAGTTTTTTACGGCGGCACCCATGCAGCTTGCACCAACTTCGAGGTGGAGCGGGAAGGCGGCCGTTGGATGCGCTTTGAGACCGATCTGGCCACAACGCCTGCAGGCGAGCTGGTTATGCGGCTGCGGGGATACAGTACCTGGGATGTGGTCTACGAGCGTATCTCGGAAGGCATGCCCATCGATGAGGAGATGGAGTGTATCGAGGATCTGGCGGCTTTCCTGGAGAGGTGCTTTGTGTGAATATTTTGTGCGCACAAAAAACGCCATAATTCATAATTCTCAGACAGTGCCCGAAGATCTTACGCCGTCAACTCCTCCACCACCGCGTCCCTTTTGCTCCAAGGTATTGGTCTCACTTCGTAGCTTAGAAGAGCATCCATAACCGTCAGTGGGACATCTCGCTCAGAATCGTTCAGTATGGTGTAGGCCCTAGACTCAGGTGATCGAACCTCTTTTGTATCAAACCACGCGAAAGCCGTCGCCTGGGCTTCATCTCGGCTCGGGCGGTTGATCGCCTGGATAATCCTTTCAGGCTGCTTCTTTGATTTAGGTATCACAAAGTCGAATAGGTGATCATATCCGCTCTTCCCAGTGAACTTTACATTGGGCGTGTAACGAATTTCATTCTCATCAAGCCAAGCGACAACATCTTCCAGGAAAAGACTGGACACCATGGGCGTGGCTAAATAAAACAAGTCGTTCACCGCCAACATCGCTTGAACAAGATTATGCTTTCGCAGCGGGAAATCCTCTTTTGAGGCTCTTACCTCAAGAGCGCCTTCCACCAGCTTCACGCCGAAACCGTTTAAGGTCATTTGAAGAAGAGCTAATCTCTTAGGGCTCTCCAGTTTGCAGCCAGACAGTTCTAGCTCTCCAAGGATATAACCGTCATCCGTAAGGATATAGTTTCCGTTCTGTCTCCGGGCATATATCTGGAGATAGTCGTTGTTCCGGTCGAGATACGGTGTGGTTACTTCAATCCAGTCATCTAACTGTCGGAGAGTGGTTTTACTTCTCAGCCACGCGACATACTGGTCCATTAACTTTTGTATCTCTTCCATCCTTCGATCCCCTTTTGTATATTTGGCGGTTTGGTTATATTACAGTAGCTCATAAAATCCTGAAGCATTTCCCATAGATCCTCAACGTTCGAGAATTTATCCACGGGAATGGATTTGGCCCATTTTGCACCGTAACCTTCTTGATAGACATGGAGATGAGGGCAGGCGATTTCTTCTCCATCGGGATTTCGATGTGGTGCTCCTCCAAGATCGAGTCTTACCAGCACGACTGTCTGACGTGCTCGGTTTTGATATGTTGCTTTAAGCAGGTCTATCCTGCCGCACCTAATGTCCAGGAGAAAATTTTCTCTTTTATCATCAGAGGTCAAGGGAATTGTCACTGATTTGCCTCTGGCTGGATAGAACACGATATCATCGTTGGCCCTGTTCTTGGGCATGGCCATCAAGGCATCGGCCTCCTCTTGGGTAAGATCGATATCCGCCATTTTGTTGTTTTCTCCAATTAATTTGATTTACACTCAACAGAAATAAAGTTTCGTCTCATGCGGGCGCGCGTGCAGGCGGCCCGCCAGCTTAAAGGACGGCTCTGGCTGGCTAGCCAAGCCTCGAAAGAGCGATCAAGCACTAGTTAGCGAAAATTGGACCCAGCAAATGAGTTCTAATATCATTACTATTAAATAAATAATTTCAAAGAAAACAGAAAAAGTTAACATCATTGCCTTCCGTCTCTCTCCTCGAACATGGACATCTTCGATGTTGCCGTCATCGGCGCCGGGCCAGCAGGCTCAATGGCCGCCAAGTATGCCGCCAAAGCCGGTGCTAGCACAATTTTGCTGGAGGAGCACGCCGAGGCGGGATGGCCGGTGCAGTGCGCCGGACTGCTGGGCCAGGCGGCTATGACCGAGTCGGAGCTGCCGGAAGGCTCCTTTATCCTGGGCGGCATGTTGGGCGCGACGGTCTTTTCGCCGGGTGGAGCTCGCCTGGATTTCAAAGCCAAAGCCTGCAAGGCCTGGGTTGTGGACAGGAGGCTCTTTGACCAGGCAATGCTACGCAGGGCAGTGCAGGAGGGCGCAGATCTTCGTCTCTGCTCGTCAGTGCGAAAGATAAGACGGGAAAAAGACGCAAGCATCCTCTGCCTGGCTGGGGGCGAGGAGATCTCCGCCAGGATAGTGATATCTGCAGAGGGCATCTCTGCCCTTCTGGCCCGCCGTGCAGGCATTGCACCGCCTCAGTTGATCCTCTCCGGGGCACAGGTGCAGGTACCCTTTGCGGTAGAAGATCCTGAGAAGGTGGAGGTGCACCTGGGGTCTGCGCCGGGGCTTTTCGCCTGGGTGATTCCCCTGGATGAGAACTCTGCTCGCATCGGTCTATGTGCTCGCGATCGGGGGTGCAAGCACTTGCAGGCGTTCTTGAAAAGGGATGTTATTGCAGGAAGGCTGCAGGGCTCCCCGGTGGCTCTGAATGTGGGCGGTCTGCCTCTGGGCCCGGCTGCCGCCACCGCCGTCACGGGCCTGCTGGCCGTGGGAGATGCGGCAGGCCAGGTCAAGCCCACCTCAGGCGGCGGAATCTATCCGGGGCTGGTGGCGGCCAAGATTGCGGGCGGCGTGGCGGCTGCCGCGGCAATGGAGGGCGACGGCTCGGCAGAGCGACTTATGGAGTACGATAGGCTCTGGAGGTCAGCATTGGGCCGCGAGCTGGAGATAGGCATGAGGGTGAATCGCATGCTGGGCAAAATGAGCGCTCTGGAATTGGATGAGCTGGTGGGCTACCTGGCCGGCAAGCCCAGGCTCATAAAAGCCATAGAGGAGCACGGGGATATAGACCGGCCCAGCCGCCTCATGGCCCGCATGCTCCGCCACCTGGACTGGGATGCCATCAAGCTGGCCAGGTTGCTTGGATACGCTTTAGGATAACGGTGATTTTGCTTTTTTTTTGCCTGGACTTAGCGTCCCATTGTTGCTAGCTGTGGCCCACCACGGTTGTATGCCGCTTTATCCAGGACAGCCAGCCAGTCGAAATCGGTGAAGCTTTTAGGAGTTAGTGCGAAGTAGGTCGTGTTCTTCATACTGCCCGAGCGAGTCGGAAGAGCTGCGATTTTCGAATTTGGAAGCCCCTGGCCTTTGTGAGTTGGAATGAACCGCGCTGGTCCCGGCACGGCAGTCAGAAGCGCCTCAAGAGTGCCGGCTTCGGGCTGGCCGATGCCATTGGCATCAGAAACTCCCACGGCCGTTCCTATGACTGCATATCGGTGACCGAACACCTCATTGAGGTGCGCTCCCGCAGGCCACCATATCAATAGGTCAGTGCCCAGTTGCCACTCTGCCTTTCCGCGCTTCAGATGGCTATTGTGAGCAAAGGCCAGCACCTTCCCCCTGCCACGCTCACGGGACACCATGTACGCCAGATTATCTGCCATTATAAGGTCACGAAGGCCGAGACCTTCGACAATCCGTTCGCCTGGTTTGCCCGATGTTCGTGCGAGCGCCGCATGATAGTTTAGCAACTGCCGTGCGACCTTTGCATAGTGCATGGCTTCCAAATAGCTGCTTATGTCGCTTTTGGCCACCAGCTCGGGACGGCGTACTTGCAGCTCTGCAATGAGATCCTCTGTCTCAATCCTCAGTGCAGTTGCGGCTGGTGACAGGCCTATCGACTTCGTCGGGGCCATCATTGCAGCGGGGTTCTCCCAGTCGGAGTCCTGGCCGAGAAGCAGGTCGATGCGTAAGCGAAGCTCCTCGCCGCTGGCACTATCAATCGAGGCGAGGTAATCGAGAACAAAATGCAGGACCTGGGCAGGACTATCGCTGAACATCATCTCTGTCGGACTATCGAAGCCATAGAACTGGAGTTTGATGCTATGCGTTGGATCGGCATTGTACCCCCTCATCCACTCCACGAGTTCTCGATTCGCGTCGAGCCGACCGAAGCCGTGGCTAAATCCGGCCTCCTGCACAGCGTCATACGATGCCGGGCCGCGACCAGCTACGTATTCATTCACTGCGCGCGCCCGAGGGAAACTGCTCTCGATGGCAATGGCGCTGTAGCCATGCGTCTCCACCAAGCGCTGGAAGAGCCGGTTGCGTAGTATCAGAATGTCCTCGCCGCCATGGAGTGCTTCTCCAAAGCCAAACAACTCGACCGAGTTGTCAAGTGAGGCCATGATCTTGTCGATAGAGGCGTTGAGGGTTTCGGACGAATCGATGGAGAAAGGAATGGCTTCGTGTAGAATCCAATCGTCGAGGGTGGCATACACCGGATCGGAACTTCTCTTAGGAAATAAGCCTTTTGTCATTTTCTCAAGACCTCCTTGTAATTAGCCCAATCCCCTGCATAATCCTAAAGAGCCTCCACCCGGCTGTTGCCCAACTCGTCCTCCACCACTAGCAATGTATTGTCGAACTGCCCCTGCACGTCGCTGATGTGGCTGATGGCGATTATCTGGGGAAAGCGCTCCTCCAGGCTTCTCAGCATCTGGATCATCTTCTCCCGGTGCTCCTGGTCCTGGCTGCCGAAGACCTCGTCCAGGATGAGGAAGGAGTAGCTCTCTCCATCCGGCCCGAAGCGCATCAAGTATTCGCTGATGGCCACGCGCACGGAGACGGCGATCATGTCGATCTCTCCGCCCGAGTAGCGGGAAATGGGATACCATTCGCCGCCGTCCTCGACCTGGATATTGAAGTCATCATCGATTTTAAGGAGGCTGTACTTGCCGGAAACCTCTTCCAGGATCTCGCCGGCAGAGCGAGCGATGTCGTTCTTGACCCGGATCAATACCTGATCCATGAAGCTGTTGACCAGGCTTCGGGTCACCTCCACCACTTCCATTCTCCGGCCTACAAAGGCGGCATTCCTCTCCAGCTCCTCTTTCCTCTGCGCTTCCCGGAGAAGTCGGTCCCGGGCGGCCAGTAGAACGCCCATCTGCACCTGGTGCTCTGATACGGCCTTCCTGGCTATTTCCAGCTCTTCCTCTGCGCTCGCCAGCATGGCTTTCGCTTTTTCATGCTCTTCGGAGCTGTATGCCAGAGCGAAAAGATGCTGTCTGCACTCGTTGAGATCCTTATTGAGTTTTTCCAGAGCTTCTTGGGCTGCCACCAGCCTCTCCTTAGCTTCGATCTCGCCTGCCACAATCACCCGGATCTTCTGCGCCTCGCTCTCCGCTGCCGCCAGTGTCCTCTTCTCTTTAAACAGAGCCTCATACTCTTGAGGATTGTAGTCGAGATCTCTTTGCGAGATTTGCAATGCCTTCAGGTCCAGGTCGAGCATTTCTATCTCTTGCTCTTGCCTCTTTCTCCTCTCTGTTATGGACGGAATTTGCGCTGCCCTTTCCGAGACTGCGAGAAAACGATCGTGCAATGGCTTGAGGGTGACCTGGCGCTTTCTGGCTTCGATGTAATCTGATTCTGCATAGCCCAGGGCCTGCATCTGATTGATCAGCTCTTTCTGTCTCTGCTTTTGAGCAGCTAGTTCCTTTTTCTGCTGGACAATCTCCACTTCCAAACCGGGCAGATCCTCCAGCCGCTGGGAGAGGCCGGCGTATTCCAAAACCAGAGGCACAAGAGCTTTTAGAGCTGCTTCAACCTGGGCCAGCTTGACGGCATCAAAGCTGACCGTTCCCAGGCCTTCGATTCTGGCCGAGATTTCCTTGATCTCAGTTTGTGACTCGTGCATTTGCATGGCCAGGTTCCTCAAATCGGCCTGCAGAGCCGAGCGCCGGCTCTTTTGGGCATTCAACTCGTCGAAGGCCGCTCGCAGATTGCTCCTCGACCTAGTCGCCCCCTCAATCTTCTCCGTTTGAGCGGCAATCCCGGCAGCAAGCTTTTCCTTCTCTGTTTTTGCGGATATTGCGGAATTTTCATATTTTTTTATGAGCAGATCGCGCTGTCCGTCTAACGGCTGCTCGCAGGTGGGGCAGAGTCCTTCCGCTCCCAGGGCCATGACCTTCTTTATGGAGCGTTCCGCCTCAGCCAGAGCCAGCTCTTCTACCCTGTAGCTTCCTCTCAGTTCTGCCAGGATCCGGTTCAGCTCGCTGCCGAGCTTATCGAGGTCCTTATCCTGGCGACGCAACTGCTCCTCCGTCTCCTCAATTCTCCCCAGGCCTTCCAGCTCTAAGCGTGCTTTTTCCGCCTCATTCTTCAGTCTGGCCAGGCGCTCTGCAATAGCACTCTTTCTGACCAGAAGGCCATCCAGATCCTTTTGCAGCTCTCTTTGCCGCATAAGCTCTGCCAGTTCGCTTTTGCACCTCTTTTCTTCATCCTGGCAGGATGCAATCTCCCCCAACCTGGTCCGGGCTTCGAAAAGGTCGTCAATCAGCTTTTTCGTGCGGGAGAGGTTGGCTACGATTGCTTGCTCCCTGATCTCATCCTCCTTCTGCCGGGCCTGCATCTCGCTATGCTTATCCCGCAGGTCCTCCAGAGCTAGGAGCTGGGCCTGCAGCTTTGTATGCTCTTCCTCTCTAGGCAAGAGCTCCTCTTGCATAGCTGCATCTCGGTCTAGCTCCTGGAGCCTTCTTTGGCTTTCAGCAAGCGCTTTTTTCTCGCCCTGCAAAGCAGCCTCCTGGGCCGCCATGCGGCGGGCAGTCTCCTCATAGATTTCTCTTTTGGGCAGCAGAATTTCCAGCCGTTCTTTTATGACAGTCAGCCTCTCCAGCATGGGCTGAAGATCCGAGAGCCTTTTCTGGGAGGCATCGATCTCAGAGAGCCGCTTTTCCGCTGCCTTGATCGACTCCTTCAGCTCCCTATCCTGCGCCTCAAGGCTCTTTACCCTCTCCTCTAAAAGGCCATGCCGGCGCATTTTCTCGGCCATGGACTCCAGCTCCTGCCGCCTCCTCTCCCCTGCCTCCGCTAGCCTTGCCCGGCTTGCCTCTGCTTCCTCCAGGCCTTTTCTCTTAGCTGCAATGTCCTGGAAAGCCTTCTCCAGCCGGGCCTTTACGTCTCCGATTTCTGCCAGTGCGCCAGCCAGCCGGTTTTTTTGCTCCTCCAAAGAGGCTCGATCGGATTTGATCAGATCGATGGCATATTCCTTGATGTCTTCCAGGCCCAGGAGCTTGAGCAGATACTCCCTCTTGCCCATCCCCCCCTCTTTGAGCAGATTGTCCAGGTCTTTTTGCCGGGCATAGAAGGTTTTCATAAAGTCCTGATAATTAATCTTTAGAATATCCTCGAGCCTCGCATCGACTTCTTTGCTACCGGTGGCAATCCTCTGCCCATCCAGCACAAGAAAGGCCTCCGGCGTCAAGCTCTTTCCTTTCATAGCCCGGTAGATGACCAGCTCCTGCTTGCCCAAGGAGAGTGTCAGGCTGGTCTCAACTGCATCAGATTCTTTGGCTCGTGCATTGCGGATGAAGTCTCTTTTAATGCTCGAAGCCCTGTTTCCGTAAAGGGCCCAGGCAATGGCCTCCACGATGGTGCTCTTGCCGGATCCGTTGCTGCCCACAATGCCGGTAAGCCCGTCGGAAAACTCCAGCTCGGCGCGGCGAAATTTCTTGAAGTTTTTCATGACCAGCTTATTAAGATGCATCCAATGCCTCTTTATGCCTGGCCAGTACGGCCTTCTTCATGATCTCCGATCCATAGACCACTACATCATCCTTAATCTTTGGAGGTATCAACTCTTTACAGGATTCTTCCACCATGTAGCCGGAAAACTCCTCGTGCAGCGTTCTCCGGTCAATAGAACGCTCGAAATGCTCCTCTTCATCCAAAAACTCCGGCCGGATCTTGAAGTAGAGTGCAGAGGCTCCCAGCCGGGAGAGCCTTCCCTGATCTATGCTCCTGTAAGCTGCCCGGTTGACGTTTCTAAGACTGATGCGCACCATTCGGTCTCGGATCTCATCTTCATGGCATAGCTCCATCAGGCATTCGGCAATTTCCTCCGAGCGCATACCGCTGCAATCTATGGCCGGGTGATCCATCATGTATTTGGGCTTTACCGGCACGCTCTCGGCTCTTCCTGTCTCCAGGTCCACCAGGAGCATTCCTTTCTTGTCCTGGGCCTCGCCGAAGTTGAAGTACTCCACAGAGCCGCTGTACCAGGCGTTCCTGGAAAGCTGTGCCTGTCCGTGAAAGTGGCCAAGAGCGATATAGTCAAAATCGCTTTTGAGGAAGCTGTCCTTCAGCTCGTGCTCTCCCACGCTCCTCATCTTTTTGTTCTGAAGCGACTCCACCAGGCCGTGCATGACCAGTACATCTCTTCCCAGACGCTCTATTCTCTCAAACTCGGCCAGGTAGTCCTGCGGCTCCAGGCAGAAGGGGATGCAGTGAAAATAGTGGTCTCCCACTTCAATTCTTTCGTACTCATACCTTTGAGCAATGTGCACACCCCGCAGATCCTCAAAGAGGCGGAAGGGGCTGGTGGAAGAGAAGCTCTTGGGCGCGTCGTGATTGCCGCTGATTATGATAACAGGTATGCCTTCTTCTCTGAGCCTTAAGAGGCCCCTCTGGAAGACCACCAGGGGCTTGATCTTGGGACGAACGTGATGAAAGACATCGCCGGCATGGACAACTGCATCAGGCCGAAGATCAATGATCTTCTCGACGGCCTGCTCAAACCCGGAGTATACCATCTCTTCTATGCGGTTTCGCCCATGCTCGTCCAGTCGGCTGTAGCTGGAAAATCCCAGGTGCGAATCGGCCATGTGAATTATCTTCATTTGCCAGGCTTCCTATTCTAAAAACGGCTTGAAGCCGCCTCTGGTGATAAGGCTCTCCGGCTTATCTTCCTTCTCCAGGCGGCGCAAGTAATCCTCGTAGCGGTGGATCCTGGCAGGCACAGGGAAGGGGATATTCAGAGTGGATACGACGGCTTCACCCTTCTCCAGTGTCTGAATCTCGATATCCATGGAGGAGAGATCTTGCTTGGCCGACTCTTCCAGTTGCAAGCGGTCGTTTCTGTCCCCCAGGCCCATGACCACCAGAGTGTTGAACTGAGAGAGAAGCTGCTTGTCTATGAGCTTGGGCTGCTGGGTGATGGCACACAGGCCCACTCCGAACTTGCGCCCCTCCCGGGCGATGCTCTCGAAGCGCGCCGTGTTGCTGCCTGCGCCTAAAACCCTCTGCGCCTCTTCAATGGTGATGAGGCAGTTCTTGCGGCTTTCTCCCTCTTGGCCTTCTTTCTCATCCTTTTTGTACTCATCCAGGATATAGCGCGATATAACGGAGAGCAAGAAGAGCTCGGATCGGTCGCTCATCCTGGGAATATCCACCAAAACGACCTTTCCTTTCTGCAGATTGGCCAGAATATTGGCCAGGCTGGACCTTTTCCGGATGTACTGATTTCTCTCCAGTTCGTTTTTGATCCTTCGAACTAAAACCATGACCGTGCTGTCCTTGAAGCCTTCCTGGATCATGCGGGCCATTCCCTCCGGGCTCTTGATCTCCTCCAGCCAGCTAGCCGGGTCGAAGATCCTGGAAACCGCGTCCAGGGCATCTCTTTGCGGTGGGGACCAATCATAGAGCAGAGCAATATCCTCCGGGAAAATCTCGCTTTCTGATATGGCCAGCTCCTCCACGCCCGGATCGGAGGCGTTCTGCCTGTTTGTGGAGTAGCAGGCGAGCCCCTCCCGGTATTTCTTGAGATGGGTCAGTCCCTTGATAAGGTCCTTCCCTTTCAGATATTCCCCATGAGGATCGACGATGAGAAGCCCAAACTTGGACTCGCCCCGCGCGAACAGTCGCATGCATGAGGCGGCAAAGACCTTCATGAAGTTGGACTTGCCCATGCCGGTGGTAGCGAAGACGCCCATGTGGTGGTCCATGGCATCGCTGTGCAGGGCCACGGGAATCTCTTCTACCAGTCGCGAGCCGTTTCTCAGGTAGCCGACCTCGATGTCCCCCATCACCTGGCTTAAAAACTGAAACTCCTCTTTTTCCGCTCGCGTAACGGACGCGAACTTGGTGGGCAGTGTCCTGGACTTTTTAAACTCCAGTCTTTTATTTATGCAACCCAGGGGCTGTGCTATGACGCGGTTGAAGATCTGATCATCGTCGAAGAACTGGACACCTTTCATGGTGGTATCCCAGTGGCCGTCGTAATTGGAGCTATGCTCTATGTTAAGAACGCGAGCAAGAAACGTCAGGCCCTGATCTTTGATGGAAAAGATCTGCCCTACTTCTACTCTTTCCTCCTCGGAAAGATCGAAGGGTACAATGAAATGATACTCGGAAACGTTTTTAGAAACGATGCGATAAGTTGTATCTCTCCCGTCTATTACTTTTCTGTTCAACAGACTTGCCGCGCTGTTGGGCTGGATCTGCTCCTGCTTTGTGACCACCTTTTTCTCCCCCTTTCTCTCCCTCTTTTCTAAATTCTAAATTTTGGGATTCATCTCCAGGATGTCGTGGAAGTCCTGCATAAGCATTCTTATCTCCGAATGAGTCATTCCGTTCTCTGAGAGCCGCGCCATTAATCTCTGGCGCACGGCTGCCCCCTCTTGCTCGGTGATCCTGATATCCCTGTGCGCCCGGAAAAGGGCATGCGGATAGCCCAGGCACTCAGAGGAGCAGGAGTAAGCGGACAGCTTTCCCAGAACCGATCCGATTTCGCCCTTGAGATAAGTGGGCGCATCCACCCTGAAAGCGTGCTCGGACTGCCCGCAAAAGCGGACGATGTAGGTCTCGCCGTTCCATCTGCCCTGACCTGCATCTACTTTTTTATCCTTCAGGCTGAGATACCAGGCAGCACCAGGCAAAAGCAGGCTGCCGGCCATGCTGGTATGCTGCACAAAGGGAAGCGTGATCTCTTCGCCCCAGAAGAGAGAGCTGGACTTAGCCACGGCCAGAAGGGCGATGCCCTTTTCCTCCGCCCGGTCGAAGATAGTGGCAAGTGCGCTCCTCAGGGTTTCAAAGACGTCAAAGCTGCCGTCATAAAGGATGATATCTCCTGCATGAGCTTCTCCCAGGGCATCATTTATTGCCACATACTCCTGCAGCTCCCGATAGTAGCTGGTGAGTCGATCCAGATCCGATTCCTTGAGATCGATTCCTTTCAGGCCGAAGAATTCCTCCAGATAGGGGTCGAACATATTTTTGCATAATTTCGGATCGGCCAGCAAGACATCGTCAAAGGTGATGACTGTGCGTCTCCAAATTCTCCCCCGGTAGACGGCATAGCCTGCCCGGATCAGGTTCACATTGGCCGTCGACCAATTGCAGATGGAGGCATTGGAGCCGTCCACCGCAAATATCTCTCCGGCAAAGTCACAGGGCTCGACGAGCACGAAGTCGCAGCGTTGCACCCCAGTCTCGGCAAGATATCGGTCGATTCCGTCCAGGGAGATATGATCGCGGATCATTTCTGCAACAAGGGAAAGGCGGCTCCATTCTTCCATTCAAAATTATAGTGACAAATGCAAAGTATATACGGATTGCTCCCCATTTTCGTTCGAAATGTGAAGAGCTATTTCAGCAAGCTATATGGGGAGGATGATTTTGCTAAGGCGGCAGTGAGTGCCACCCTCAAACGTGATCGGATTTGGCCAGGTGAAGGTTATGGAGAAGGAACAATACTCGATCTTCATCCGCCGATTAAGTACGATGAAAGATGATAATCTGCTGCTGACGGACGATGCACCATTGATTTGGTATTGTCCTGGAAAGGATATGCCGGTGATGCATCCCGATGGAATAAAATCGCTAATTTGGTGAGCTGTGCCAAAAGGTCTGAGCTCCTTACGCCATCCTCTCGTAAACCCTCTCCACCATCGCCATCGGTGACACCGAGTTCATCTCCAGCCCCAGTTCCTCCGGCCCGAGCCCCAGGGCGATGCCCACCAGTTGCGTCACGTAGAGCACGGGAATGCCGATCTTCTCTCCGCGCTTTTGCTCCAGCACCTTTTGCTTGGCGTCCAGCATGAGGTGGCAGAGCGGGCACACGGTCACGATGACCTCCGCCCCGGCCTTTTTCGCTTCCGACAAAATTTTAAAGGCGATATCATCTGCCGCCTTCTCCTGGGGCATGAAAATGGGCCCGCCGCAGCAGAAGGTCTTGAGCCGGAAGTCGATGGGCTCCGCCTGCAGCCTCTTGATCAGCTTCTCCAGGATAGTGGGAAACTCCGGGCTGTACAGCCCCGCCGGGCGCGTGAGCAGGCAGCCGTAGTAGGGGGCGACCTTCAGCTCCTTAAGGGGCACCACGATCCGCTCATCGTTCTCGGCCAGAGACTCTAAGATGACATCCAGTGCATGCCGGATCTTGGCGCCGCTGTACTTCCTGTCCAGGATGGCGTTCACCTTCTCCAGGATCTCCGTCTCCTCCAGCCGCTGCGCTGCAGCCCTCAAATTGCTGTAGCAGATAGAGCAGGCGGTCATGATCTCGAGATCAGTCTGGGCCATGTTGCGAGCGGCAAGGCCCGTGGCCACCAGCTCGTTGGAGACGTGCGTCGCCCCGCAGCAGTTCCAGTCATCGAGCTCCTCCAGCTCAATTCCCAGAGCCGCGCAGACGGCCCTGGTGGAGGCTTCCATCTCCTTTCCCGTCGATTTGGAGACACAGCCCGGATAGTAGGCCAGCTTCATTTTTCCCTCAGCTCCTCAATGATTCTCTTGACCTCATCCCGGCCTTTGATCTTCTCGATTTCCAGGCCGATCTTGCCCTTGGGGAGAAGCTCCAGTCCCATCTGCATGGACTGCACCGCTCCCTGGGGAAAGACGAGCAGGAACTCTCCGGTAAGGGCCAGCTCGGCTATCCGGCCGTAATCTTTGATCTGCTTTAGGAAGAACTGCTCATAGTCGGCGTCCTTGCTGCGCTGCCCTTCCCGCTCAGCTATATCTTTTAAAGCCGAGACCACAGCTTTAGGCCGGATGCCCCGCGGGCAGCGCACGGTGCAGAGAAGGCAGGAGGTGCACAGCCACAGGGTAACATTATGCAAAGCCTCCTCCTTTTTGCCCTCTAAGCAGAGCTTGATCAACTTTCTGATGCTGGGATTCATGAGATGCGCCGTGGGGCAACTGGCGGAGCAGGTGCCGCACTGAATGCAGGTCAATACCTCCTGCCCGGCCAGGCGCAAGACCTCTTGCTTGAACAGTTCATCCCCGGCCATCCTTATTTCGCCCCCTCGATGCTGCCGGTAGTATCCGCCGCCGCAGCCTTCTTAGCCTCGTCCTTGCGCAGTCGCTCTACAATCTTCTTGATGGCCTCTTCGGCAGGCTCCTTCTCCAAAATTTGCCGTATTTTGGGCTTTCTCAGCAGTGGCTCCAGGGGCTTTAGGGCCTCATCCACCAGCCGCAGCAGCTCGGAATCTATCTTCGGCTTCTCTGGCGCGGGCAGAGGCTGGCGCTCTATGTCCGGCGGAGAGACAGCCCCGCTCACATCCGGGCGCAGCCGCTCCCCGGTCTTTATGGCGGAGATGGCCTGCTTCCACTCCTCTGCCCAGGGAGTCTCCTTTATCTCCGTGTGCCTGACATCGGACCGCTCGACCTGGATGGCCGAGACGGGACAGGCCTTCTCGCATGCCCCGCAAAAGATGCATTGATCCTTGACCGGCGCCGCTTTGCCGCGCTCGTCCACGTACCAGCATTTGGCCGGGCAGACGTTGAAGCAGGCCAGGCAGCCCAGTGGATCGCAGCGCACCAGGTTCTTTTCGACCAGCTTAATCTCGCCCTGGAAGGGCTTTTTTATGTCCATGGCCTCGTATGGACAGACCTGAGCGCACCGGCCGCAACCGATGCATAGGTCCTGGTCGATCTCGATCTTGCCTATGAACTCTTTTTCGCCTTCCGGCACTTCTAAGGGCTCGCCCTCTACTTTTATCGCCTCTTCAGGACAAAGGGGCACGCACAGGCCACAGTAGTCGCAAAGCTCCTCGTCTACGAGCAATTGATCATAGGGCACCAGATTGCGGGGATCTTTCTCTTTCTCGCCCTTGTCCACCAGCAGGAAGGCTTTGCAAAATTTTGCGCACCGGCCGCAAAGATTGCACTTCTCCTGATCGATTGCGATCTTGCCCTTCATTTCCGGGCGCAGGGGGCCATAGTCTTCGCGAGTTTTATTGAAGGTGACTTTTATCGCCTTTGTGGGGCAGACAGGCTCGCAGAGCAGGCAGGTCAGGCACTTTTCGTTTGGCGTAGCCTCTGCCAGCAGCCGGGGATACTGCTCCTGCTTGATGAAATTTACCGCTTTTTCTATCCCTTTTGCTTCTCCTGCCTTTTCCGTCCCCTCTGTCGCTTCTGCCGCGTTCACCCTCTCTGCCGTTTCCGTCGCGTCCGTCATGTCTGGGCCTCTACCGCTTCTGCCGCCTGCGGGGCAGGTCTCTTATCTCGCACAGTCATTTTAAAGGCCTTCATGGGACAGAAATTGACGCACATGCCGCAAAAGGCGCAGGCATCAAGATCGATGAGCACGGGCGGCGCGTCCAGGCCTTTGGCAATCTCCTGCAATGGCCCCTCCTGCAGGGCTTTTTTCGGGCAGAGAGCCACACAGATGGAGCAACCGGCGCACTTCTTGTAATCGTAATCGAGGATAATCTCCCTCTCTTTGGTCTTCTGTTTGGCCAGAATGTGAGTGCCTTCAGCATCCATGTCTTTCTCAATTTCCATCATGGAAGGGCAGCCTCCCCATTCTTCTCCTCCGCCCTTTCCTTTTTCAGCTCCGTTCCAATGGGGCCCATGGCCTTCAGCTCGCCTATGAAATCCCTGAGATCCTTGGCGTAAATCTCGCCCTCACTGGCCGCACACCAGACGATTTTGACTCTTCCTGGATCAATGCCAATCTTCTCAAGGACGCCTTTGAGCACATTCACCCTCTGCAGTGCCTGATAGTTGCCATCCCTGTAGTGGCATTCACCTATGCGACAGCCTGCTACAAGCACTCCATCGGCACCCCGGCGCAAGGCTTCCAGGATGAAGCTCGGGTCCACGCGCGCCGAGCACATCACCCGGATGTTGCGAGCGTTGGTCGGGTACTGGATGCGCGAGGTTCCGGCGAGATCTGCCGCTCCGTAGCTGCACCAGTTGCAGAGGAAGGCCACAATGAGGGGAAATTCTCTTTTCACCTCCGTGGCGGCCCGCACCTGGGCCAGTATCTGCTCATCGGAGAAGAAGCGCATGTTGATGGCGTCAACTGGACAGGCGGCAGCACAGGAGCCGCACCCTTTGCAAGCGGCCTCGTCCACATAGGCCGGGCTTTTCACGGCTATTGCTTTCTGGGGACAGAGGTCAACACATAGCTTGCACTTGATGCAGAGATCTGGGTCCACATAGGCCGAGGTGGGCTCCAGCTCCAGCTCGCCTTTATGCAGGAGCTTAATGGCTTTGGCTGCCGCAGCACTGCCCTGGGCGATGGAGATGGGAATCTCCTTGGGACCGGAGGCGCAACCGGCGATGAAGACTCCATCGATGTGCGCCTCCACGGGCCTCATCTTGGGATGGGCGATCTCAAAGAACCTGTCCGGCCTTCGGGAGAGTCCGAGCAGATTGCCTAAAACGTCCGCTTTCTCATCGGGCTCTAATCCTACGGAGAGGACGGCCAGATCATGCTTCACCCTCTTGATCTCGCCGGTCTGAGTGTCCTCAAAGATCAGGAAGAGTTCGCCGTCCACCTCATCAATGCGGGAGACGCGGGCACGCACAAAGTTGACGCCCAGCTTCTGGGCCCGCAAGTAGAACTCCTCATATCCTTCCCCGCCGGCTCTGATGTCGATATAGTAAATGGTGATATCAGTATCTGGATACTTTTCCTTGACCAGTTGCGCATTCTTGAGCGAGGCCATGCAGCAGATGCGAGAGCAGTAGAGGTTTCCAACCGTCGAGTCGCGTGAGCCGACGCACTGCAGGAAGCCTATTGACCCGGCAATCTTGCCTGTGCTGGGACGCACCACCTCGCCCTTGGTCGGCCCGGAGGCGTTTAGCATCCTCTCCATCTGCAGGGTGGTGATTACATCCCTGTACCTGCCAAAGCCATACTCCTCCTTTCGGGTGGCATCGAAGGGCTGCCAGCCAGTAGCCACGATGATGGCGCCCACATTCAACTTGAAATCCTGGGGCTCCTGATCCAGCTTGACGGCCTGGGCGGGACAGGCCTCCACGCAGCGGGCGCAGCCTATGCAGGCCTTGGGATCTACGCAGGCTACCAGGGGCACGGCCTGGGGGTAGGGAACATAAATGGCCTTTCTCTTGCCGATGCCAAAGTCGTACTCGCTGGGAACCTCCACCGGGCAGACGCCGGCGCACTCGCTGATGCAGCCCTTGCACAGCTTCTCGTCCACATAGCGTGCTCTTCGGACGCCGGAGACTGTGAAGTTGCCCACGCTGCCCTCCACGCCCAGTACCTCGGCGTAGGTGATGAGAGTAATATCGGGATGGTTGTAGACCTCGGACATCTTTGGCCCCAGGACGCAAATGGAGCAGTCGTTGGTAGGAAAGACGTCGGTGAGCAGAGCCATGTAGCCGCCGATGGTGGGTCGCCGCTCCACCAGATAAACATGCAGCCCCGCATCGGCCAGGTCCAGCGCGGCTGCAATGCCGGCCACGCCTCCACCCACGACCAGCACGTTTTTGCTGACAGGTATGCTCTCCGGCTCAAGCGGCTTTAGCAGCGCGGCTTTGGCCACGGCCATTGCAATGAGGTCTTTGGCCTTCTCTGTGGCCATGGCCGGCTGCTCCATGTGCACCCAGGAGCACTGCTCCCGGATGTTGGCCATCTCCAGCATGTAAGGGTTCAGGCCCGCTTTGCTGATGGCCCGGCGAAAGGTGGGCTCGTGCAGGCGGGGCGAGCAGGCGGCCACCACCACGCGATCAAGCTTATGCTCAGCAATATCCTTCTGGATCTGCTCCTGGCCGATATCGGAGCAGGAGAACTGCAGATCGCGGGCTACGGCTACATCGGGAAGCTTCTCGGCAAAGCCTTTCAGCTCCTCCATATTCAAGACGCCGGCGATGTTCAGGCCGCAGTGACAGACGTAAACACCAATGGGCATGAGACTTCAGTGATATGATCGCCTTAAATCACTTAAAGTTATGCCATTGAGATTGTTACTTATTTCATTTTTTATTTAATAACCGGCTTTAAATGCAAAGCCGAATGAGGGAGCTAGAATATTAAAAATCCAAATTTCTATTTAGCAATATTAATAATATTTCACTTATCTATGTCCTTCTATTTTCTTCTTTACCAGCTCGTGCCTGGCCTCGGTAGCCTGGAAAAGCTGGTCGAACATGCCAGGTGCCTCGCGCTGGATGACCTTCACTCCTGCCTCCGTGATTCCTCCCTTAGTGGCCACACTCTCGATCAGCCCGGCAAAGCTCTCCTCCTCCAGGAGAAAAGCCGTGCCGAGCAGGGTCTGCTTAACCAGGCGTTCCGCCAGCTCAGAATTGATCTCCCGTCTCTCTGCTGCCAGAACGAACTCACGCATGAGGGCCGCGAAGTAGCCGGGGGCGGAACTTGTCAGATCAGCCAGCACGGCAAAGTCCTTCTCCTCGACCTCTACGGCCTGGCCGATGGCATAAAAGAGTCCAGCAATGAGCCGCCGGTCTTCCACGGTAGTATTATCCCCGAAAGCAAGCAAAGTCACGCCCTGCAGCTTTTCAGAGGCCATGCTGGGAAAGGCGCGAGCCAATCGGGCCGGGCAGAGGCTCTCTAATTTTTCCAGCGACACATCCGCGGCCACTGAGATAACTAGCTTCTGGGAATTGAGCAGATAGGCGACGTCGCTGAGCACGTTTCTGACCTCCAGGGGCCGAACGCAGATGAAGATGACATCGGAAAGCTCTGCCACAACGCGATTGCTCACCGAACGGATTCCGGTAGCCTCTGCCAGCCGCTCCACCTTTTCCTGTGTCCGGTTGCTGGCCAGGATCTCCTCAGCCTCGATGGCCTCAGTCTCCACGAGCTTCTTGACCAGCATGCTTCCCAGATGGCCGGTGCCGATGAATCCGAAAGTAGTCATTTTGTATTCCTCCGCACGTAGTGAACTGTCTCGCCCTGATCTAATTTCCACCTTCAAAGATCCTGCGGGCATGCGGCTGGCAGGGCCTCACTCCCCCAGCCGGAACTCTTGGGGCCATAGCCCCGTTTCTTTCTCGCATCCATGGCAATCTGAAAAGCGATTTGCGATCATCTCGTCCACCTCAGAGATCCGGACACCAAAGACCTCGGCCAGGATCTCCTTGGCCGTCTGCAGCTCTAAAGCACTTCCATCTTTACGGGAAGTGCCCTGCAATGTCGCTCTCTTGCGCGGCCCTAGTAGCTCAAAGACTGCTGCCATGATGGGGTAATACTACGTGTAAGTTTAAGAACTTTCGCCGGAAAAAGATATTCATAAACCATTTTTGCATAATAGAAAGTATGAATAAGATACAAATGCGGGAATGATAAAGAGGCAATTGATGAGTGATAATTCAGTGCAGTGTTTGCCCTCAGTCTCGACTTTGACTTTGAGTCGAGCTAAGGGCATAAGCTGCACTTCTTGAGGGAATGACCGGCATGCTTTCCTGGAGCGTATTCGCTTCAAGGCCGTGCCTGAGTAAATAGGCGTGACAAACCCCTGGGTGAGCTTCTGCCTGGGCACGATACCTTCAGGATGCATCCAGGCCATAGGTCGATCAGGATCTTCGCGAGGCCTTGATTTTTCTTGCTCCATCCGACAAGCATCGCAGAAAATTTCATAGAAAATCAACAATTTGTGAGATAAAATTAATAGTATAATAAAAAATTTCTAAAAGTTTGTGCGTGTCGCATTTTTATTGATAGAATTATAGCGGGGAGTAGATTTGAACTACTGATCTACGGGTTATGAGCCCGTCGGGATATCCTGACTACCCTACCCCGCTGCATTTGGGATATACTCAATGACTTTACTCTAGCTTATAAAGCTTGCGTACAGAAAGGCGCCGTTCAGGTGAGAAGAAAAAGGAGCGTCATAATTTGTCCTGCAAAAAAAGTCCATCCCATGCTAAAATCCACTCATCCCATGCCATGATCTTGCAAAGCACGCTGATCTTCTCGCCGCGCCGTGGGCTTGGGGCCGGCTTTTGGAAGCCGGGTTTTTCGGGGCCTCTGGGCCTGGTCGCTTACTGTCGCTTACTTAATGTATCTGAAAGTGCTAGTTCAGCCTTATGTTGCTCCTGGGCGCGGACGAAGCAGGAAAAGGCCCCGTCATCGGCTCCATGTTCGTGGCCGGCCTGGTGATTGAGGAGGACAAGCTCTTCGATCTGGCGGGCTTTGGGGTCAAGGACTCAAAGCTTCTCACGCCGGCGAAAAGAGAGATACTGGCCAGAAAGATCAACGGGATTGCCACCGACCAATACATCCTGGAGGTGAAGCCCCAGGTCATCGATGAGCTACGAGGCGTTATGACCATGAACGAGATCATGGTGAGGAGCTTCTCAACGGTTGTGGCAAGGCTGCACGCCGACCGGGCTATTCTCGATGCCGCTGATGTAAATGCGCAAAGGTTCGCAGATCGAGTTAAGGCCGCAAGCAAGACCACCATGGACCTTGTGGCCGAGCATAAAGCCGACCAGCGCCACCATGTCGTCTCGGCTGCTTCCATCCTGGCCAAAGTGCGGCGGGATGCATCCATGCGGGAGCTGGAGGAGACCATGCACTGCAAGATTGGCAGCGGCTATCCCCACGATCAGGATACCATAAATTTTTTGAATGAATGGGTAAAGGAAAACCGGCAGCTTCCGCCATGCGCCAGGAATAGCTGGGCGACAGCGCAGCGTATAAAAGCTAGTTTTATATAGGCTGCCTGAAACAAAGAGGCGCAAAGAAGAAGGGATCTCATGGATATAGAGGATACTTTGCTCATGATTCCAGGGCCGGTCAAGGTCGCGCCTCGCGTTCTGCGCGCCCTGTCCAAGCCTATGATCAGCCACCGAAGTGGTGATTTCAGCGCAATTTACAGCGATTGCTGCGGGCTACTCAAACAGTTCTTCGAGACCAAAAACGAGATAGTAGTAATGACAGGTAGCGGCACAGTGGGCATGGACGCTGCGGTTGCCGGGCTCATCGGACATGACGATAAGATAGTAACAATATCCAATGGCAAGTTCGGAGAGCGGTTCACCGAGATCGGCGAGAGATATGGCAAGGCCATTCCCCTAAAGTTCGAATGGGGCACTCCCTTCGACCTGGACAAGGTTGAGGCCGCGCTGGAGCAGGGCGCCAAGGCCGTGGCCATGGTTCACAATGAGACCTCTGTGGGCCTTACCAATCCCGCCAGGGAGGTAGGCAAGCTGGCCAAAAAGCATGATGCAGTCTTTGTCGTAGACGGCATATCCTCTATCGGCGGCAACGAGTTTCTCACCGATGAGTGGGGCATAGACATTGCCATCACCGGCTCGCAGAAGGCTCTGGCTGTGCCGCCGGGACTGGCCGTGGTTTCCACCTCACCTAGGGCGGAGGAGCGTTTCTTGCCGAGGAGCGCCAGCTACTACTCCGACCTGAAGGCGCACCTGAAGAGCGTGCGAAAGAGCCAGCCCCAGACGCCCTTTACCCCGGCCGTGTCGCTGTTCTTCGCCATGCAGGAGTCCCTGCACATGGCAGCCGAGGAGGGCTTTGCCGCCCGCCGGGCCAGAACGGCAAAGCAGGCGGAATCTGTCCGCTCTGCGGCTAAGGCGCTGGGAATCGAGCTGTTCCCCCAGGTAAATGAGCACACCCACTACTCCAATACAGTCACCGCCATGAAGATGCCCGCGGGCGTCACGGATGACAAGCTGCGCGGCGGCATGAAAAAGCAGGGGGTAATCGTATCCGGCGGCCAGGACCTCATCAAGGGTAAGATCTTCCGCATAGGCACCATGGGCATGTGCTCTTCGGGCGATATCCTGCGAACCATCCAGACATTGGAGCTGATCCTGGCCAAAGAGGGGAAGATCGCCTCATGCGGCGCAGGAGTCGAGGCAGCGGCCAAGGTGCTGGGGATTTAAATCTATATTTTTTTAATCATTATATTATTAAGCATGCAACTATCATAAACCAAATTTTTGGAAAATGCAAAGAAAGAAGCGCAACCTAATATATATTCCGGTGATTTCCGATGATCTTTATCCCAAAAGATGATTCCTGAAAAGACATCGCAAAAAGGATAGATATGATGGGATTTTCATCCCATCAATCTCCTGCGTCCCTCCTGCGATAGAGATATCCTGCGATGGAAAGCCCCATCGCTGCGAACAATGCCTCGAATCCAGGCTGCTTCTTTTCTGCCGCATTCAATGGCTCCCCTTGAGATTCTTGCCCTGATGCCGGCACTATATTAATCTCATACTCTGGCAGCAGAATAGTTCTCTCAACTCCCTTATCATCTGAATAATTAACATAAGATGTCAAAGTTTGTTGATTCACATCAGCGGGTAGCCTCCAGCAGAAGAACGCCTCGAATGTCGTGTTCCAGCATCCAGAGAGATCGCCCACATCCCAGGAAATGGTAGTAGTCGTCCATTCCTCGCTGTCTTTGTTGAGCCGTATCCTGCCCAAGTCGT